>Ga0326513_10000122_pt1 | contig 60187 bp, 70 predicted proteins | sample 2_2465_0518_D_FD_203654 | JGI IMG/M metagenome (GOLD analysis project Ga0326513, IMG submission 203654) | Bovine rumen microbial communities from UC Davis, California, United States - 2_2465_0518 | ecosystem: Host-associated > Mammals > Digestive system > Stomach > Rumen | place: USA... | reverse complement strand
CCACTTGTAGAAGTTTCTAATCCATTTATTTTTAATATCGGAGTTAAAGTCTTTGTAGAATTGAAAGTGGAGTTTAAGAAGTAAGGACCATCTTCCGCCTTAATCTCTACTTTAAGTCCATCATTATCATCTGGATTATATCTCTTTATAGGGAACAAAGAAATATTCTTTATAAATATATCTTTAATATCTGCTTTTGTTTCATCTTGCGAGAAGTCTTTAACAAAAGCAACACCTTTAATTTGTCTTGTTGAATTATCAAAAGTGTATCCAGCAGGAAAATCAAAAGCAATGGTTTGTCTTTGATAAACCTCAAAAGAATAAACAGAACCCTGCATATCCTTTGTTAAAATTTCTACATCATACCAATCTTCAAGATTATCACTATTTATTACTGGAAAAGAAAATCGAAGACCGTATTCTCCCGCTACCTGTTGCTCTTTTGCGATATCCGTTCTTACATCAAAAGAGAAATTGAAATTTTTATGTTCATCTTTTAAATAACTATCAAAAAGAAAATTAAAAGTACCTTGTTCATCTAAATAAGAACTAATGTCTTGTTCTTCATCTTTATAAGTAGATAATTCAATTTCAGGAACAGAAGAAAATAAGTTATTACCAATTATCTTTTCTGCGGGCGGTGGTGTAGAAGTAACCGAGGTAGTAGCATTCTCTGGGTCAGCTAATCCGATAATAGCTTTTACCTTGTTCATATCCCCGTCTGGAACTAAGAAATATATAATATCTCCGACATTATACTGCGTCTCATTCGTTCCATAGGCGGTAAAAGTATTTCCCATATACGAAACAGAATAAACTCTCCTACCCGCATCTATTATATCGACAATCTCACCTTCGAGCATTAAAGAGCCGGTTGCGTCTCTTCTCGCCTGCTCCGCCATTTTATCTAGGGCAGAGAGTAAGCTCTCGGATAAGAGTTGAGTATCTTCTTCCATAAAAACCTCCTTTATCTCGTTTTAGAATAACAATATTCATCTATATATAATATAGAAATTTTAAATCAAAAATTGAATAAAATAGACCAAAATAAAAAGCCTAGCCAATCTCTTGGCTAGGCTAATTATCCTACTTTTTCTTCTTGGTTTTACTATTGTTTTTTTGGCTTACTAAGTTTGGTAAACTTAAAATTGCTTGTTTAATTGTATCTACATCTTTTGCATTAGGGAAGTCTGCATTTATGTTGTAAATATTATTAAACTCTTTGTTTTCTAAGTTTTTACTCATTAAATCAAATTTACTAATAAAATCTTTTTCAGAAGTAAGAATATCTGATAAAGTAGATTTAATGTCTTCCGCTATTGACCTCTGAATGTCATTGATGGTACCTTTGACTTCTGATGTCACATTTGCAAGATTTGCAGTATTCTCTGCAATCTTAGGAGTGTTTTCATCAGTCTTATCAAGTAAGGATTGTTGTTGCTGAATAGCTTCCGCGGTATTCTCTATTACCTTCTGTGCAAAGTCATTAGGTAAGACAGAAGATAAACCAGCAGCAACTCCATCTTGAATAGTTTCAGCATCAGTTCCGGTTTGAGTCTCATCATCATCAGTATTTGTATCGGTATCAATATCTAAATCGTCATTTGTGGTTTGACTATCACTTTGATTATCCGTTCCACCGTCTAGACCAGCTTTTGAAGCACCTTCTATTTTTCCTGCATATTTTTTCTTTAACTCGTCAATTGCTTTAAGGTAGTTCTTTCTATGCTTAATCTTCTTCTTTAATTCTTTAAGTCTATTTTTCTCTTTTTTGGTTTTGTTCATTTTACCCTTTAATTTCTCTTTTTCTTTTAACCATCCTTGATATTTTTTATCATTTTTCTTGTCTTTATATAATCCTTTTAAATAATCTACCTTGGCTTCATTTGTTTTTGCATTTTTAAATCCTTTATAAGTTTTTATTTCACTTTTATACCATTTCTTTGAATACTTCTTTGGTTTCTTTTTTGTAGCATCTCCAACAGCCTTAACTTCTTCAGCAACTTTTTTGAGTTCTTCTGCAACGCTATCTATTACACCAGCAATCTCACCAATTGCAGATTTGGCATTATGAGCACTTTCTCTCGCATCGTCAAGACCTTTTTTAAACTCATTAAGTTTCGTGTTGTCAATTTTATTTATCTCTGTATTAAGATTCGTTATTCCTGTAGTAAGATCACCCGCACTCTTTTTAGCGTCATCAAGAATTCCTGTAATACCTTGAGTATCTTTTCCACCTTTAAAATAGGTTTCAGCAGATGCTTGACAAGCTTCCATTGCTGCCTTGAAATAACCACAAAAAGTTTTACTCTTTGATGTATCTTCTGGTGTTCCCCATTTCTTTCCAGCTTCTATTGCAGCAGCAGAAGCAGTTGTTGCCAAAGAAGGGATTGTGTCTTTATTAAAGTCGTTTATTGCTGTTTCACCTTCTCCGCCTTCACCAAAGACTCTAGTTAATTCTTTCTTAATTCCGCCATAAGCAGATACACCAGCGTTTCCAAAGCTTTCAACAGCCTGCTCTTCTTTTGCAGTATAACTCATTACATTTTGTTCATCTAATTTATAAGCCTCTGCAAGAGTACCAACAGTAGAATAAGTAACTTCTTTTTGATGTGATGCAGAATTCTCAAAAGCAGTTTTGATATGAGCCATATATTTATCATTTTCAGCTTTCATGTCATCATTAAATTTTGTTGTTTCAAAAAGTCCTTGCTCATTATAGTATTTTCTGTCTTGAGCCATCTTTGCTAATTTATCTCTATGTGTTTGATACTCGTCCATAGCTAATTGCGTAGCATTCTTGTAAGCTTCATCAGCTTTCTCGTTATATGCTGCCCAAGAGTCTAATAATTGTTGTTGTTTATCTTCAACATCACCATTATCAGCGACATATTGATAACTCCAATTACCTTCTTGATTGCGGACGACCTTCATACTGTTCTTATTATTTCTAGCATTTTCTAATGCTATTTCTTTTAATAAGATGTCATATCGAGCTTGAGCCAAATCAACATCATCTTGAGTAAGTGCCCTATTATCACCTTCTAATTTATTCTTCTCTCTTAAATGTGCTATCTCTTCTTCTCTAAAATCATTTAACTTCTGTTGTATCTTTAAGTCTTTTGTATTATCAATATCTTTTTGAATAGTATTAGAAAGAGATTGAATCTTATAAGTTGCTTGAGCCTTAGAAAGATATTTATCTTGGAAAGCAAGTGTCTCTTCCCAATCTTGCTTAACTTCCTCAAAACTCTTTCCCCAAATGCTATTATCTAAATTATTAAGTGCTTTATTGATAGAATTTTGTTGAAGTGATTGTTCAAGTTTTATTCTTTCTATGGTATCACTTTCAATTTGTTTTTTATTTGCTCTTACTTTTTCTTGATATTTTAAGTAGTCTTCGTCATATATGGTTCCGCCACTTTCATGAAGAATTTTCCACATTTGATCTTGATAATATTTATTCGCAACATTAAGGTCTTGCACTTCTTTCGCCTTAATCTGCATCTGCTGTTTTATTAAGCCTTCATTCTTATTCAGATAAGCACTACTATTAGTATCCCATAAGAGTTCTGCAATACTACCTCGGTTCTCTAAAGAGCTATATAAATCATCTAACTGACTTCTTATCTTATCTTGCTCTGCGATAACTCCTTCTACACCTTGTAAATAAGTGTCCCAAGTCTCTTTTGCTTGGTTATAGACTTGCTGAAGTTCATCAAGAATTTGCTTTCCGTTCTCTTTTAATTTCTCAGTAGCATCAGAAAGTGAAGTAGAAATGAAAGTTTTATCCTTCTTTCCACCATTCATAAAATGGTCTTTTTCAGCATTAAGTTTTGTGAATTGGTCATAAAGAGAAGTAAGAGCAGAATTTGAACCAAAGTTTTGTACAAGCTTACCAAGAGGATCAGTTACTTCTTTTACTTTTAATCCCTTAACTCCTAATTTTTTCTTATCTGCGGCGATGTCTTTATTTAACTTTTTATTTATTTTCTTTTTCTTCTTCTTTGCCCAAGAGGTGTTATCTGTATCTTTAAACTTCTTCTTCTTATAAGTCTTTTTCTTAAGTTTTGCTTTTGCTGATTTGCCCTTTACTTTTTTAAGTTTCTTAAGGTCTTTCTTTTTAAGCTTCTTTATTCTAGCATTCTCTTTCTTGTCAAAGTCAGCCTTAAAAGCGGCGTTTATTGCCTTCTTATCGCCTTCGTCTATCTTTTTATTAAGATTTTTCTTTCCACCAAACTTTTTATAAAGTTTCTTTCTTTGTTTCTTACTTAATCCCTTAACTAACCTCTTTGCTTTAGATTTCTTTGCACTCTCATAATCTTTATCTGCCTTTGTCTGTAAAGCCTTCTTATTATCTTCGTGCTGCGCGGCAAGTATCTGATCCGCCCTTGCCTTAGCATTATACTTGTCTAATTTGTCTTGAGCCTTTTTTCTATTCTGTTCCATTGTCTTTCCGCTGAACAGAGTAGAGAAGTTCTTAACGGCACCATTCATCTTAGTCGCCCAGTTAGCAGCATCATCTGCGGCCTTCGTGAAATCAGTTTTGAATAATGTTTGAATGTCATTCAAGTCTTTCTTAAGATCTTGCATATCAGCCTTAACTTTGATTCTGATTTCAAACTTTTCAAAGTTGTTCTCAATCTCTTGAACTAAAAGTTCTTCCATCTTGGCTTTAGTTTCTTCAATAGCATCATATTGAAGTTGTTGGTATCTACTAACAAGTTTTTCAAGTTCTGCGTATGCTTCTTGAGCCTTCTTTACACCATTTAACTTCTTTTTATTTTTTGCTTTTCCTTTTTTTCCTTTAGCTTCTTTAGTCTTTGTCCATTTGTTATAGGCATTTTCTTTTTTGTGAAGTTTTTGACCTGCCTTTTTCATTAAAGATTTATAATTCTTTAATTTATTACCTGAAAAACTTCCGCCTTTTTTCTTTATCTTACCAATTACTTCGCTTAATTCTTTTTGTTGTTCTTTTAATAATGCTTGATAATTCTTCTTCTGTTGTTCAAGAAGTTTATTCTCTTTAGTTAAGGCATCTATCAATTCCGTGCCAGACATTTTTTCTTTTGCCTTGGCAAGTTTTTCCATCTCGTGAGAGGTCTTTGAAATAGCATTGTTAATATCCCAATATCTATCTATTTCGGTTTTAGTTTTCTTTACGGTAGAAGGAGCAGAACCGCCTCCGCCACCTTTCTTTCCACCGCCACCTCCTCCGCCACCGCCGCCTTTATTTACACGGCTGGTTTTGATATTACCACCAGAAGTCTTCTTTGCAGTTTTAATCTTCAAGGCGGTCGCAGTCTTTTTACCGTTCATAGGAACAGTCTTTGTATCTACCTGTGTCGAATATCCTCGAACTTGTTTATCTCCAAGGTCGGAAGGAGCACCTGGTACAGGAGTAACAGTAGGAGCAGGAATCTCTTGTGGCTCATCTTTAGTTACCTGTTCAAGTTCTGCGTCTATACCCATGGTAGATAAAAGTTCTTGTGCTTGTGCGGCAGTCATACCAGAAGCGTTAATGATGTCATTCAACTTATCCATTAAAGGTCCATCTTCAATATCTGCACCAATTTTCATTTTCTGGAACTCTGTATCATTAACGAAACTATTTATATCATTCTCTATATCCGCTAAATCGTCACCATTTAATCCAAGTTGAACTTGAAGAATATCATCTTGAATGTTTGATTGAAGTTGATTATATGCTTCTTCACTACCTTCAGCAGCTTGCTTGAGAAGGTCTAAGTTTTCTGCGCTCTTTAAGAAACCGTCAGATAACTGACTAGCATCCATATCGAACATATCCCCATAAGCATCTGTCAAACCATTAACAGTATCTGGGTCTAATATTCCACCAGTCTCGTCTATATTATCAATAGCCGTTTTCCAACTATCATAACTTTCAGAAACATCTTTTACAGCATCATCATATCTCATCAATGACTCTGCTACATCTTCTGCGGATTCCTTATTCGTCTGAAGGTCTTCATCAAATATCTCACTGTCTTTTGCGGCATCTGAAAGAGCCTCTCCATACTCTTTAACTTTTTCAGAGTCTAAATCTGTATCAGTAGTGTTGTTCATTGAATTAAGAGCGTTATTATAAGACTCTTCATTTATTTCATTATTTTTATATTTTTCATCAAGTTCAGAAGCATCCTTGGCAAGAAAAGCGTCTTTTGAGCCATTATCCACTGCAGCTTGCTTTGCAGCCTCTTCCGCGTCATTAAGAGTTTTTCCTTCTCCTAATTTTCCTTTTAGTATTTCAAGAATTTCTGCGGAAACCGCCTCAACTTCTTCTTCAGACTTGCTTTTAGCTCTTTCTCTAAGTTCTGCTATCTTATCGTCGCTAACTTCCGGAGCAAGCATTTTAATAGCGTCTATTTGAGATTTTAATTGTGCTTGTTGTTGCCCTTTACCCTCCATTGTAGTAGCATCAACTGTAAGGTCTTTTGAAGTATTTCCTCCACTTTGTCTAAATGCTTCTATATCATCAATGACTTTTTGACTACCTTCTATGGCATTTTTATATGCTTGTTGAGACCTCTCGACTGCGGCAGACCATTCATCTGTCGATGCGGTAAGTTTGTAAGTACCATCTTCCGCCTCTGTAAAGAATTCTTGTAAATCATCACTTAAAGCACCAAAAGAGTCAGCAGATATAGAACCATTTGCCTTGACCTCTTCGATAGCCTTTTCATCAGCGCGTGCTTCTTTTCTCTTATCGTCAATGCTTGCAGCATCAACAGCTTCAGCTTGCTGATTCATAAGCTCGATATATGCTTGTAAATTCTTCTCAACGGAGCTACCAGGTCCAACAGTGTATCCAACTGCTTTAAAAGCTTCTTCAACACTTTCTAAGTCAGATACGCTAGACCAATCAAAATCCTTCATTTTTTCTTGAATTTCTACTGGTACTCCTGCGAATACTGCGGTTAAGGCTTTTTTAGCCTTCTCTCCAGAGGCGGTAAGTGCATTATCAAGAGCCGCATTTTCACTTTTTACAAGGCCTTCGCTTCTCATAGAAGTATCTAGTCCATTTAAGGCACCTTTCTTATCAAGACCTGCTGATTTAACTTCTCCCATACCTTCTCGTAAGGAATCAACTAACATCTTTTTAAAGTCTTCAAGCTCCATGCCATATTCTTCTGCAAGCTCATTTTCTGATTTCCCAAAAACCTCTGCAACCTTATCTCCAATATGCGCCATTGCAGAATCCGTATTGGATAAATCTATGCCATCACTTAGTTTTTTCATAGTGTCAACTGATAAGCTATCCATGCTACCAGTTTTTACTGCTTGTCCAAGACCATCTAAGTTTTTAGCTGTTTGTTCGTCTTGACCTTCTTTTAACTTTTCTGTTGTGGCATCTGTTTCTTTAATAAAATCATCTATACTTTGAAGGCTTTCTGTATTTGTCGCAATAGTGCTAAGGATAGATTGAAGATTTTCATCTACAACAACCTTTTCACCATTTTGATCTGTCATTGTAACAGTTCTTTTTCCATCATGCCATCCATCAATCTCTAAATCTTTATAGTTATTTCCAGTCGCTGCATTATATTTTTGTAAAAGTTCTTTTTCTCTACCGCCACCACCGAAATCTGTTTTATCATATTTCTCTTCAAGGGCAGATACTTCCTTTTGAATAGCTTGAGAATAAGATGCTTGAAGTTCTTTTTGTTTTCCTTCATCATTCTCATATTTCGTTCCTTTTACATTGTTTGCTATAAAACCTTTCGCAACATTTTCATCACTAATATCAGCACTCTTTATTTTCTCAGACGCAGCAGTAACACCTGCACTAAGCTCTTCAAAAGATTTTCCAAGTTCCCCTGCTAACCATTGTAAATCTTCAACATTATCTTGAGTTAAAGACATTCCATTAGCAAGTTGACTTGCCATGTCATATAAGTTTATATCCCGATATTCTACACCATTAGGGGTATCTTTTTGACGAGTAAATTCTTCTCCACCGGCAAGATTCTTTAAATCAACTGCAACACCTGCTCTTTGTTCTTCATTCTTTGCAGAACCAAGAGCTAATTGAGTATTCATTTTTTGTTGGTCTGCTTTATTAACAGCCTCTTCAAACTTCTTTTCATCTACTACAAAATTTCCATCTTCATCAGTAGTAAAAAGACCTTCTGTTGAAAGAAGATTTGCATTACCCATCAATTCTAAAACAGCCGAATTTACATTCATGACTGCTTTTTCCCATTCTTCAGTTCCCTTTTTACATTGGTCTAATTGTGCAGTTACAGATTGATAATTATCAAAAGCACTTCGTAAAGAATTCGCCTTGTCTTCTGCTCGACTAAGTTCTTCTTCCAATCCTTTTGTTTTCGCTTGAGCCTTTTCTAAAGCACCTTCTGCAGTGTGTTGAAGATGAATTGTGTCTTTTATAACTAATCCAATCACAGTTAAAAGACCTGCGACTCCTAATGCTGCTGCCACCGCACCAATACCGGCTACGAGCGGAGTTACTCCTGATGCTAGTTTTCCGATTTTTCCAACTAGACCACCTGCGGCACCATCAAGACCTTGCAAAGAAGTTCCTAGTTCAGTAAACTCTGGAGCCATCGATGCAAGTTCCATTCCTGCTGAACCAAAACCAAAAACTGTAGCTTGGACTTTCTCTCCTGTAGACGCAGTATCGTCTCCAAGTGTTTTAATAGTTTCATTAAGAGTAATTAAAACGCTTGAAAGACCAACAACACCACTAATACCGTTTGAAAGATTATCTGCAAAAGAACCTGTCTTACTTTGTAATCCCTCTATTTGTTTTTGAGTTTCTTCTGTGCTATCATCTACATCGCCCTTAGTTCGTTTTGCAGCAGAATTTTTCTCTCCTGCATTTATTGCAGTTTCCAAAGCCTGTTGAGCCTCTTCTGATTCTCCAATTGTCTTTACTAAATCTTGTTTTATATTATCAGTAGCATCATTCGCGGCATTATAAAAATCATTTATTGCGCCTTCAACATCTTGTTCATTCTCAATAGCTTCTCTAAGATTTTTTAAAGCCTTTGAATACTCTTCCTTGATTACTTTATCTGAAATATTATTTGAAAGTCCTTCAAGGCTTGATACTCTTGCTAAATCTTTAGCCTTACCTTTTTCTGTATATCCAGTAGAACTTGCCCATTGAGCTTCATTGAGATCTTTCATCTCGCCCAGTGCTCTTGCATTAGCTAATTGGCGTTCATCAAAGGTTGCATCTTTTCTTTTAGCTCTTCTTTCTGCTGCTTTTGCCTCTTTCTCAGCGGCCTCCGCAGCTTCACCGGTCTCAATTGCAATATCAACAGCTAATTGATGCTGTTGTTGTAAAATTTCAACAACTCTTTTTTGTTCTTCAGAATAGTTTTGTGTTTTCTTTAAAATAGTGTCTTGGACAGCCATCTGCGCTTCATAAGCACCTACAACGGCATCTTTTCCAGTTTCACTCTGCATATCCTTACCAACGCTTTGAGTTAAAAGAGTATTTGCTTTCTCTTTGAAAGCCATCATCTCTTTTTCTTTTCCTCCAAACATTCCGGAAATGCTTTCTGTAAAACCTTTTATTCCACTTGCAATTTGGGTCTTAAATACCCTCGTTGAAACAGTTCCAATTATTCCAAGAATACCAGGTACTCCACCAAGACCTTTAATAAGTCCATCTACACCCTCTAGAACTTTAGCAAGTCCATCTGTGAGCGAGATAAAGAAATCATCATTCAATAAATCAGAATAAATGGTCTCTGCGGCTGCCTTCACTCTCTTGCTTGCAGCTTCCCAACTCTCAGCATAAATATCTGCTTGCTCTTGTAAAGTACCAGTAGAGTTATTAGCAGTCTCGAGATTTTCTTTAAAAAAATCCCAATGATCCATTAACGCAATCATCTGCGTGTACTGTCTAACACCTGCAACTGTTTCTGCTAAAGCAACTTGTTGGTCTTTTGCCAAAGTTCCCCATTTAGCACCCATTTCATCAAGAATGGTATCCATCTTCTTCATTTCACCATTCTCTTCTTTGATGCTAATTCCAACACTAGCCAAAGCCTTAGAATATTTATTTAAGTCCGTACCATCATCTAAGGTATTTCCTAATTGTAAACCTTGAATACGAGCAAACAAAGTCTTAAAAGAAGTACCAACAACATCAGCACTCTGACGAGTTGTCGCAGTAACAGTAGCTAAAGCTGATGTAGCATACTCATATGAAAGTCCAACTGTATTTGCGGTAGCCGCGAATTTCTCAAGACCCTCGGTGATTTCGGAGGTACTTGAAGCGGTTGCCGCACCAAGAGCAGTAAGTACATCTGCATAATGTTCCAAACTTTGTGAACCATCATCAAAGTTGTTCCATACCGCAGTCATCTGGTCAGATACTGTCTGCGCACTTTCTCCAGCTACATTCGCCATCTTCATTGTTACATCAGTACGCTCTTTCACCTGTTTATCATTCAAACCCTGTTGATAGTAAATAAGTGCGGCGTCCGTGTACTGTGTTGTAGTCGTGCTTAAAGACTTTGCAGCCTCGTTTGCCTGCTTCGCAAACCTAGCCATCTCGTCTGTACTATTAGAAGTAACTATACGAATATTATTTAAAGACTCATTCAAATCTTGAGCATAATAGTAAGCATGCTGAATTGAACCCATGAACCCGTGCAAGATACTAGAAGAAATCTGCCATCTAGCAGTATTCTTTAAAGTAGTTGCAAATTCATTAAGCAAACCGTTAGTCTTCTTAATCGGGGTTTCCGCAGAAACAATACTCTTAGTCAAATTTGCAAATGCCTTATCTCCCGCAAGTCCTAATTTACTAAAATTAGTTTTAAGAGTATCTAGGTTAGTTCCAGTTGCTTTTAAGCTCTGATGAAATTGAGACAAATCTAATTTTCCAGTATTGGCGTTTACGGCACCTTCAAGACTAACTTTTAATTTTGCCAACTCTGTTTGAGCCGTTCTGGCTTCTTCTGTTAGTCCTCTGGTAAAATCAGCATTAGATGGATTAGAATGTTTTGTCAACAAAGAGTCAATTTGACTATTTAATTGTTGTATCGCTTTCTGTGCGGACGATGTATCCGCTACGAACGACATTCCAACCTGTATGTCCGAATTTAATCTCTTAGCCATAAAATTTAATTCAACTCCTTTTTCTCTATAATAAAAAACAAGGGTTAAAGTGTTTAGGTATTTAAACACTTTAACCCTATACCATTTCACACTTCCCTTAATCTATTTGAAAAAGAGAATGTTAATTTTAATTTAATTAGCCCAACTTAGTTAAGACATTCTTTAGAAGCTCCATATTGTTAGGATCAGCGAGTTCCTTCTGAATTTTTTGAGCATCTAAATCGAGTCCCGCATAATCTCTAACAACGCTCTCCATAACTCCAATCAACGAAGTTTTATAAGTATAATAAGCTTCTAAAGACTCTGAAACCATTTTGAAGATAAACTTGAACTCTTCTTCTGGGATTGCACTAAATACATCTACAATCACACCATTAGTCTCTAAAAGGTCATATAACTTACCAATATCCTCTTTCTGCTTTTCAGTAAAACTGATATTAGTGTAAGCAAATATCATCTCTAAAGAGAAAAGAATATCCTCAAGGATAGGATTTTTATATCCTCTAATATTTCCATTCTCATCTCTGTTGAGTAATACTGCCTGTGCAAGAACATTTGTTACAAGGTTAGTTTTATCCTGAATAGGAAGATATTGTTTAACCTCAACATCAATATCATTTACTTTTATAGTTACTGGGTCTTTTACGACCTTTTTTAAGTTAAGCTTACCATATGGAACTTTTGCCATTTCTCTTTCGTCTCCTTTATTTATATTTTATATATTTATTATAACAAAAATTTTTTATTTTGTCAACTGGTTACATTACTTTTAAGTCTGGAATTTTTATCATCGCTTTTTGTTGCTCTAAAATATTTATTCGCTGTCCAGCAACAGTAACTCCATTAAACCTGGCTTTAGCCTCTTTATCTACTTTATCTGCAAGTTTATTACGAGTAGCGGGTTTAGACGCAGATGCAAAATCTTTTGCCAACACCTCTAATAAACTTAAATTATCTAAATCCTTAATTTTTTCAGCAACTTTAAGGTCTTTTAAATATCCTTGGAAAGAAGCTCCTATTGTTTTTGCTGCATATTCTATATTATTTTCTTCATCAGAAAAATCTCCTTTATAGGTTCCTCTTTGGTTATCTACCCCAAAAACGCCACTTATTCCTGACCATATCTCTCCATCTGCATATTTTCCGCCTGTCATAAAAGCATTTATTCTATCTTCAATAGTACCTCGAAAGAATTCATCATCTAAATTTCCAGACGAAAGAGCATATGCATATCCATTATAGGCTTCTGCAATATCTCCTTCAGTTACTACAAAAGCCCTCTTCCATTTCGACCCAGGCTTCCAAAGAATAAGCTCTTTACTACCACCATACTTAAAATAGTCTCCTGATATAGAACAGCCTCTTGCTAATTCTTCATTTCGTTTAGATTTTTCTTGCATCTTCTCTTTAGAATATCTACCTCTTTGAAGTACAAATTCATAAACTTGTTTTAAAGCTTCTTGTCTTATATCAGAAGATAATTTCTTTTTAATACCTTTATCTTTTGTTGCTTTTGTATTAAAACTTAATTTAAGTTTATAATCAGAGTCAAATTTATAATCAAAAACATTACTTATTTTTTCTTCTTTTAAAATATCTTTTATTGTTTCTTCATAAATTGTCCCATCTTCATCTACAAAAGTAAAAACCATTCTTTGTCCCATAAGATTTTGAATTGCATCTATATAAGTAAGTTGTGCTCTAAAAAAGTTTTCAATATCTTTTGTTTCAAAAGATTGTTGTAATACATCTTGCTGCATATCAAGGTCTTCTTGTTGTTTAAATTCTACATATCTTTCTCCGATTGATACTTTATGAGCATCTTTAAAAGATTGTTGGTCTTTTTTAGGAATATTTAATTGTCGTATTCTATTTTTCACCGCTGTCCTATGGGTTTTATAGGCTTCATTAAGTGCAAGTATTTTTTGACCAGTATCATAAAAATTCGCTGCAGCAGATCTTACTGCATTGATATCTTCAATAAGTTCTTTTTTACCCTTAATACTTTCTTTTAATTCTTTATGAATTTTCCCAAAAACATTATCTGGTATTGATGTTTTTGCCATCTGCCACACCTCCATATAAACAGAAAAAGAGGGTAGTCTAAAAAGACTACCCTCTTAGTTTTAAACTGTTTCAAAGTTAATAGTAAGTGTAATGTCCTCATACCCATCAGCAGAAAGAACTAATGTCTTAGGAGTATCATCTATATCAACATAGATTACGAAATCTCCCTCACCTCCGCCAATAGCAGAAGCTTCAAGAACATCGTCATTAGTTAAAGCAACTCCATCAATAGAGATGTCTGTAATATCACTAAAACCTGTGCTGATTAAAATACCAACCCATTTTTTAGTTCCATCTTCTGTCTCATATGCGGTAAGCGCTTCTTTGTCTGCGGAAATGGTAATTACATTACCTTCTTTAGTTACAGTTGCCGCAGTCTGATTAGCCTTTGCAGACTCACCAGTGATATTAGTTACTGCAACCTTCTCTGCATTCAAGTTAAACTGACTCAAGGTCGGTGTACTTGGTGTGTTAGAGCCTTGGGAGCCCCCGTTATGTGGGGCATTAACCGGGAAAAGCAGGGGTAGGATTAGCAACTGGGCAAACAAGTGCTCCGTTATCCTCATCTGCTGCCTTGTCATCAGTACCAAGAATCTGCATTGTACACATTACCTTCTTAGTCTTGTTGAAACGAGTGTATCCAGGGAAAGCATCCATTGTGAAATCGAAAGTAGATGGATCACCAGATGCTGCCATTGTGAATGTGAAGTTAGACTGAACCTTAACCTTTGGAAGGATGATTTCAGCAGCCATATCAAGACCAGTATCTTCTCTACGATAGAGAGTAGCAGCCTCAACATAGAAGTATCCACCGAAGTCCTCAGGTGCGATAGTAACCTCAGTAATAGCGTTGTTCATTCCAAGATAGAAATCTAACTGAACAGTTGTATTAGCCTTGCCAGTTACAGTAAATGTAGCAGTATTCTCTGCGTCAACAGTGATATAACCATTAGCGTCAGCCTCACCAGAACCGGTAGGAGCAACAGTTACACCAGAAACCCAATCAATACCTGCACCAGAACCATCAAGCTCAGTAGCAAAGATGTCAGCAACAGTAGCAGATGCAACAGAGAACTTAGTAGCGGTTGTTAAACCGGTCTCTTCCTGAAGGTCTGCCAAGCTAACGATAGCCTTGCCATCTGCGTCAAGTGCCTTGTTTACAGTTGCGTGGAACTGTGTACAAGTAGCGCCATCCTTACCAGGATTGATAAGTCCAGCACCGGTAAGAACTGCAAGACCCATTGGACTCATAAGAGCGTCAGTTACGGTAAAGGTCATTGTCTTCTCACCTTCCCAAGCGATAAGACGGCTGTTACCTTTACCACCCTGGGCATAAACAGTTGTACTAGCCTGCTCCAAACTAGAAGTTGTAGCAGTGTCGATCATGAAAACTGGCTGATATTTCTTGAATACCTTTTTACCAACTTTCTGTCCTTCTGATGTTGCCTTGAATACAACATCGACTATTTCGCGAACACCAAATTTCATTAGCGTTTTCCTCCTTCTAAAATTTTCGGATTTTTACATCCAATTTTCTACTTCTTCCATGTCTTGTGCTCCTGCTAATCTAGCAGAAACATAAAAATCAAAACTTACTTTCTTTCTAAAGATATGATACATTCTTTGAATCTGGGTTATCTTGCATTCCATAAGTTGTGCGAAAGGAATACCTAATCCAACAGACAATGTCGATACATATTTCTCTAGAATAGAAAATGTTTCTCCAATATCTCCATTGTTTCCGCCTTTCATTTTTGCTAACTTTTCGTTCCTAGCTTTTAATTTATTTGCAATCTTTTGTGCGGCGCCATCCGCGGGTTTAAACTCGCTTCGGTCACGCTCTCTAAAAGTAAAGATAGGTCGAATAGTCTCTTGAAAAGCATCGAAGTTCATTTGGTTAATACTTGACGAGAAGTCTTCTAATTGAAGAAGTATTTTCTGCGTTCCTATTTCAATCTTATATTGAGGAAAGAATAAGGTTAAAACTGCTAGAACGCTTTCTTTGTTCTCAATTCCTTCAGAACTATTTATTACCTGCATAAATATATCAAAATTCGATTCATTAAATAAACCTAGTTTGTCCTGCTCTGATAGATTATCTTTTGAAAAAAGCAAAAGCTTATATCCAGAAAGAAAGGTATCATCTCCGAGCAACGCAACTTCATTCCCAGTAGGAATGTGAATATTAACATGAGCCTCTTTAAAAGGGACATCGAATTTTGAATAATATACGCTAGTATTCTCTATTAACCCTAAAGCATCCAATATTACTCACCACCTGGTATCAGGTCATCAGAACCATGAACGGCTTGGTAAAACATACAATAGCCAGAAAACTCTTCATTAAGAACCAACTCTTTAGCACTTAAAAAGTTTAATGTGCCAATTCCTGTCAATTTACTATTATTTAAAATACCATCAATATATCCCATAATAGCAAAAGGTCTTATTTCATAATTTCCAATATCCCAACAGTCAGTATGACAAATAATATCAAATTCAACTATACAATCCCTAAAATGCGGATTAGTTCTATTCGGAACGAAATTATCAAAAGTAAGAAGTATTCTTGATTTAATTTCTTCATTTTCTCCGTTAGCCATTTTAGGTATTTGAGTAAAATAACCTTTTTGTACCATATCTCTAAAAGATAATGAATTTATCTTATTTATGTACTCTTGGTTAGTTTGGTCTCTCAAACAATCGGGCGTATTTATAACGAGCAACCTTTTTAATTGGTCGCTGTAAGGGCGGGAATCAACTAAAAGTTTCCTAAAAATGATTTCCGCATCCTTACTGCAAGATAAAAAGGAAGACTCGAATTTTCCTACAAATCCATTTATTTTAGATGCTCTTGGCATACTTAAAACTCCTTTCTCTCTAGAATGGTTCTACATGAATTTCTTTCTTAATTGTAGTCTCATTCACTGTGTATATTAAATTAAATACAAAAGCCTTTCCGCCTAATATTTCTAACTTACAAATTTTATCATCAGCAGATAAAATCTTCACTTTATTAGAGTCAACGGAAAAACTTCCTTCTGAACTATTAACAATAGAATAAGTAAGTCCAGTATCATAAGGATAACAAATATTATTTCCTTCAATATATGGTTCTAATGTTTCTTCATCAACTACATCTTCTTTAATTTGTTGCATTTTATCTTCCATCTCATTATCATAGTATTCTTCAAGATATACTGTAATAATTCTCTCTTGGTCGAATTTATCAGTAGCAACAACCTTCCAACGATGTTCTTCTTCTATCTCTACTCCGGTCTCATTACCTTCCGCATCTACTTCAGGATAAGAGTTTTTAATCTTAATAATTCTATGTCTTGTAAAATGCTCCATAGTTACACTATCTTTTTTAACAGATATTGCTAACTTATAATTTAAGTTATTCCAAGCAATATTATGTTTAACCTTCCACTCTGTTGTGGAAACATCCGGCATATTGATAAAAGCATGATACTTTCTACCATTAACATCAAGTTCATAGTCTGCTCTAGCAATAGAACCTCTAAAATAAGCCTCCTCAGTATGCTGTTGAAGACTTACCATCCAATATCTACCTGTTCTATCCCAATAGAAAACATCACCTTCCTTAATACCAGACTCGTAATCTATTGAGAGAACTTTCTTATCAAATTGTTCTGTTAAGCGGGAAGGGTTGATTAAGCATCTCCATCGAGCTTCTTTCTCGGTACCCTTGTTTAAGGTGATCCATTCCGCCTGATAGGAATTTTTTAGAGCCGAATGAAAACTGCGTAGCTTTCCAGATACAAGTCTGGTGTCCGCAGAATCGTATCCTAAATAGTTTGCTCTAACCTTCATTGCATCTAAGCCATTCATTCTACTCCTCTCCTTCCTTTATTTTTGCCCTTTCTTTTGAACATAACTCAAGACATTCAAAAATTATCTTTCTATAAATTCTGAAATCTTCTTGTTCATCTTCAACAAAAGGAGTTTTCAATGCTTCTAACTTACACATAAGAAGAAATAATGAACCATCTTTTGGGAGCATTTCTCTCATTCCGACAATATCAACTATAATATTTTGGAGTTGAACTTCCCATTGTCCATTCTCTTCTCTCTCTGGAAGAAGCCTAAAAATTCTATTCATTATTCTGTTAAATTCATTAACAATAACTTCCTTAGGAAAGTCTAAATCATATTTAACTGTCATTTTAGACCTCCTTACCTTTGATTAACAAAAGAAAGAAAACTTAAATTATTGCAGTTTGCGGGTTCCACTCCATAACTAGGCTTAGAAACGATATCCGAGATAGTAGATCTAATACTACCGTCTTCCGCAACTTTTCTTCTCTTATATAATCTCTGCAAATATAAACAATCTCTTTCCTTATCATTTATTAAGACTTTTAATTTAGCCATGTGATTAGCTTGTGAGGTCATTTTAAAATCTGAACCCGTATATTGCATTTTAGTATTTTCAGTTGTTTCAAGTTGTTGATTTAGCCATTCAATGACCATACACATAGCAAGAATGTTGATTTCTTCTATTGTAAGCCAAGAATTAAATTTTCCGCCAATGGTACCGATAGCGGGAACCTCAACATTCCCGCTTTCCGCACCGCAATAAGTTCCTAAATCAACATTAAATTCCGTCTGTTCATAGTCAAAAACATTAAAACGAGGAAATTCAAAACGACACAATCCATTCATTAACAATGTTTCTAACATAGAATAGGTTTCTTCTTCTGTAATTTCCATATACATAGAAGAAGTGATTCTGCCAAAAAAGCTATCATATATGGTTTCAAATGGGGTTTTCTTCAATGAGTCATATAACATTTACTTTCCCCCTTAAAATTTAATCAGTAATTACTTTATATTTTGGAGTGGTGCGTCTTCCGCCCTTCTCCTCAGCACCATCTTTCTGAACTCTACGAGTTTTCTTTTCAGATGATTTATCCTTCTTCTCTTCATCTTCATCCTCAAGAATTTTCTTTGTCATCAAGATAGTGTTTATATCAAAACCAGTTTTATCTAAAATTGCCTTTCTCTTGTTGGTATCCGGTAACTCAATATCTACCGAAATATCTTTACAAATATCTATTGCACCTTGAGGGGCAAAATCAAGGAAATCAAGTAATTCATCTAAAGTGCCAGTAGTCAATAACTCTTTAATTTCCTTTTCTGTATAGAAATACTCTGGCTCAACTTCCATATCTAAATACTCTAAAGCACTCTTATCTTCAATAATTAAACAATTCTTTAAAATGTATTCTCCACCTGGCTGGTTCTTCAAAACATTTAATTCCTCAAGAGAAATGTTTCTCTCTGCGCCAGGCTCGAAATCTCTCCACAAATGGAGCTCTGGGATCGAATATCCCGTATTACCATTATTTCTGTTCTTAACCTTTACAATCTTTTCAGTGGTTGTCTTTTCTACCATAATCCTTTGTCTCCTTTTCAAACTATTTTATTTTTACCTATATAGCACTTTAAGTAGGGAAGGGAGTCTTTCCCTTAACCCTACTTTATGTGTTATATTTTAAACTATCTTACCAAAGAAGTATTCTGATATACGCAGATTGCGTTAGAGAAGATAGCACGAACACCAATCTTCTTATATACCTGAACCTCTTTAGAACGGTCATAGTTAGTGTACTCATCTACGATAGTGCCACCCTCAAGAGCAATCTTAACAGGTTTTTCTGCACCGGTAGGAATGATGTAGCAGTATGAAGGATCAATTACCTTAGTAGTGTTCTTCTCGTCCTCGTAAGACTGTGGAAGAATAATTACGCGGTGACCCTTATAGTTAGCGATGAAACCGTTAGTCCATTTCTCGTTCTTTTGCTGCTCTGAAATCCAGTTTGTATCAGGTACGATAGTAGCTGCAAACTCGAATGTACAGTAAAGAGTAGATTTAGAACCATAACTATCTGCAATACCGATCAAACGATCGAACTCTTTCTCTACGAAAGTAGTCTGAGTAGACTTGTTAGCTGCTTGAAGAGCGTTGATAGCACCTCTGAGCTGCTTCTCAATCTCAATATAGATACAAGCGTCAAGTCCTTCAAGAACCACATCAAGAACCTCAGCGAAGTCTACACGACCATCAAGGAACTCCTCGAAACCGATCTGTGCAGCACCACCGATAGCGTTAGTGGTAACTTCATAAGACTGTCCATCAAGCTTGAATACCTCGTAGATACCTGCGAGACCAACTTTTCCGATGAACTGCTTTGCGCGTCTGCGGGAAGCCTGAGTAATCTTCTGAGTGAAGATTGGCTTATCACCCTGGTTGAAAGTTTTGATTTCTGCGAAATCAGCATACTGCTCAAGAACCTTTGCAGGAAGAACATCCTCGATAGTCTGTTCAATCAAACTAAAGATAGTGTTCTTGTTCTCTCTGTAAAGAGAATAAGTGCCAGCAAGTTCCTTAAGTTCTGTTCTTAATGCTGTGTTTGCCTCTTGTGAAGTATATTTCACACCCTGAAACTCGTAAGAAGTAGGAGCTGCAGAGTTTCCGCTACAAGCGGCCTTGGCAATCATAACAAGATTTTTTAAATCCATAGCCATTCTTTTATCCTCCTATTCTTATGATACTCTCTGAAGCTTAAGTCCAGGCTGTCCATCTGGCATAGTGTAAACCTTAACAACTACCCAAATCATACCGGTAGTAGCCTCTGTAGCCTCAAGCTGAAGTGTATGGGTTTCTGCGTTCAATACTGGAGCAATCTTGTCGCCTACCGCATATTCTACACCAGTCTTAACCATGTTAGTAGTATAGACATCACCAACATTGGTCTTGTAAAGACGAGGTGCGATACCATCCATACGATATGGATACTCGGTATGCTGTAATCCGCTACCGTGAATTGAAGAACCATCGCCATAAGCGTCTGTCTCTTTAGCAGAAGTAACATAGTTATCTCCTACTCTAATCATTGCGAAATCTTTATATGAAGTCTTCCATGAAGGCTCATAAAGCTTAACCTCGTTGAATACGAGCATTGGCTCTGCAACGCCTGTTGAATCAGTTGCTGAAACCTTTCCGCTTGCATAATCATAGTACATGAACTCACCATTCTGGAGAACATCTACGGTTGTGTCAAGTGGAAGACTAGCATAAATCTGACCAGTCTTTTGAGCCGAAAGCTGATTTGGCTCTACCTGACCATAGCCTTTTCTTGTGAAATTAGCCATTCTATTGTTCCTCCTTAATTATTTAGATGCTGCCTTAATAGCACGAAGCCACTCTGGCATTGAAGCATCAGTTTCATTTAAGTTAAAGGTAGTGATTGGGGACTGTGATGTCTCAACCGCTCCCTGTGCCTTCTCTGCTGCTGAACTACGCTCGAAATAGATAAGAGCAAGTTCTTTCTTAATATCCTGAGCAGAATATTTATCAATATTCATAACTACATCTTTCTTATCTTCTTCAGTTAAAGAAGTGAAAGAGTTAATTATTTCCTCTTTTTCCTTTTTCTCAACCGCACTCTTGAACTCTACTAAACCTTTGTTTTCCTCTACAAGAGCTGCAAACTGTGCTTTAACTTCTGCAAGTTCCTTCTGAAGAGCAGCGAACTCAGTCTCGATGTTAACTTCGGAACCCTCTAAAGAATTCTTAGTCTTAGCATCCTTTTCCTTGTCTTTGTCCTTATCTTCCTCTTCGTCGTCTTTCTTGTCATCTGTTTTAGCATCATCTGAATTCTCTTTGTTATCAGAAGACTTATCCTCATCGTCCTCATTTTTCTTGAATTCAGTATCAGTAGCATTATCTACTGATGTTGCCTGCTCTGATTCAGGAGTGGTTTCTACTTCAGGCTCAACTGTAGCTTCAGTATTCTCTACTGCTGGAGTAGTATCTTCAACTACATTCTCTAAAGTCTGATCTTCATTCATTTCTGTTTTGCCTCCTTCTTCATCTTCTTCTTTTGAAGTAAATTTTAATTTTTCAACTTCCTCATACAGACTGTGGATGCGTTTAACAAAAGTCTTAATAACATCATCGTCTTTAGAAAAATTAGCACTTACTTCTGGGGCGGTTACTGAAGCGCCTTCAAAGCAAGGCTCAACATCTTCCCCTAAAATGCACAACTTAGAAAGAATCCCGTCATTTATAATGAAAAATTCTCGACCTGATTTTTCATCAGATGCCCAATGTCCTTCAAGAGTTTTTTCATCAAGTTCCATCGATTGTGGATTACCTTCATCTACAACTCTTTGACATTCTTCAAACTGACCTGTCCACAAATATCCTTCCGTCATTAAATATGTTCTTATAACTTCGTTGCCAAAATCATCGGTTTCTTCAAAATCCATAAACCAAACTTTAGCATCAGTAGGAACAAAACCATAAGGTCTAGTAAGAATATTTTTTCTCATACCCTCAGAGTCAAAAATGATTTGCTCACCGTGGTCATTAAAATCTTCTTTGTTCTCTACATATTGTCCAACAATAGGACAACCTGGAAGTGTATTTGCCAACTTTTCTGCGGTAGTTCTATCTATAAAACTTCCATTCCTATTTTTTCCTAAATAGAATACCTTGATTTCACATTTTGAAATCAAAGGGCTTATGGAATTTATATTTATAAATTCCGCACCCTTAATGGAAGAGATATTAGACTCTGTTGTCATCTTTTACTTCCTCCTTTTACTTCATAGACTCTCTATTCAAGATAGTCTTTTCAGATTTTTGGTCATCTTCAAGTTCTTTTCTTCCGGCAGTCTTTTCTTCGCCCTGCCCGCCTTTTTGAGCGGTTCTGTTAAGTATATCTGCATTCATTGTTGAACTCATCAACGGAGGTATGAATACATTAACTAAATCAAGAACTTCATTCTCAAAGTAGGCATTTGCAAGAATACTTGATTGAGATTGACCTAAAGCAATTTGCGGTAACATTTTTGAAAAACCTAATTGCATCTGTTCCTTGTAAAGTTTCGCCATATCCTTATAATTATAAATTGTTGTTGGCAAAATTTGAGCTTTATAAAGAACTTTTCTTGGTTTTTTATTAACAGGTAATAATAACTCATTTAGGAAGTCTTCAAATTGTAATAATAAATTATAAATAGAAGCTTCATCATTAAGAATAGATTTTTCTAGCGCAATATTACCATCTGTATTAAACTGCATTTGAGATACACCGGCTTCATTATAAAGCTGTCTTTCAACTCTTATCAAATCGTCTGTTTGAGTTTCTGCTTTAGAAGCACTCAAATCTGCAATTTCTGTATCTGCTAAAGTAGTTAATACATCAATGTTTATTGCTCTACTTAACATTGCAACTGCGTTATTGTGTATCTGAGCGGACTCTTCTCCATCGAAAATCATATAACCATTCTTATCCATAGGCAACTTTTGAATAACTATCTTTAAAAGTCTCTGTAAAGTTTTACGCCTATCAAGCTCTTGTGCTTCATCAAGGTCTATGATTAAAGGGATTACAGAAATAAAAGTAGGATATTCTTCTCCATTCACAGTAAATCTTACTGTGTTCTCTGGGTCCAACATATACCAACCAGAATCCATACTATTAGCGCCTTCCGCAGCAAGTTTACCAGCTTTATAAAGTTCATAGCCCTTCTTAAACTCCTTTGGAAAGACATTTAAAATTCTTATCTTTTGAGTTGAATCTCTAAAAGCTTCATCAAAATAAGACATCTTAAATTCTACGACTGGCTTTTGACCCGAGAAGTAACGAACTCTGCAATAATCAGCAGGTAGTTCTTGGAGTGTAACTCCGCTATTCTCTGTCTCCACTTTGTAGCCATAGTAAGCGCCATATCTAAATACTTTTAAAGCAATCTCACCTAACGTTTTCTTAACTTTAAAATTATCTAAAATATTTAAACTAATTCTAAAATTTTTCAAAAGATAATCTTGTTTCAGAGATTTGTCGTAGACATCAGGAGTAACTATCCAATCATATCTATACATATAAGCCATATACTTAACAATTCTTGAATAGATACCGCTAGTTTTATAAAAGAAATCAGAAATTCTTCTCATTTCTTTTATATCACCGTCTGCGATTGCTTTTAACACATGGTCTTTCTTTGCTAAAGTAGGATTTGCTTTCTTCAAGCTACCTACTTGGATAATAGCATCTTCTAGTTGTTTCGGACCCACTTTTAATCGGCTAAAATCAACTAAGCCAATATTGCGAGTAGAAATGTCTTCAATTTGATTATTAAATAAATCAAGTTGTCTATGATTTATTTCTCTTGTTCTATCACGCAAGTGGATGCCTCCTTTTCTTTACCCATCACAAATATTATACCAAAATTTTCTTATAAAGTCAACTTTCTAGTATTATTATTTTAATATCCTGCTAAATGCATTAAATAATCATAATCTAATAATCCCTCTTCCCAATAAGGAATACAAACTAACTTTATACCTTTTTTCTTACAATATATTTGCTTTTGATGGTCGTTATATTGTTGCTTTAAAAGCCCTGCCTTTCCGCCAAATTTTGACTTCGCTTCATAATGCTGGATACCTTGAAATTCAATCAAGAAATCAATATCTCCTTCATCATCAAATACAGCAAAATCAAATCTTAGCGGACGCCCGCTTTTTGCGACAAGGTCTGGGAAAGAATATTCTGGAGTAAAAGGAAGGTTCGCCGCAGTTAAAATATCGGTTATTTTAATTTCTCCTCTAGAACTCTTCATTTTTATATTCCTCCTTAAAATAGATTAACTTGTCAATAGTATTTCAAAATTCTATTAACTTTTTTATTTTTTATTGACCAATGTGATTAGCTAAAGAAAAGAAAATCACTAATATTTCTTTTCTTTTTCTTTCTCATTAGTTCTTCTTGTAATTTAACATAATACATACCATACTCAAGAGCAGAAAATTTATCCTTATTTATACCCCTTGAACTCTGTACCAATTTAATATTGGCATCCGCATCTGTTTCTTTTATAATCAAGTTCATCATTTGTTCTTTCAAAATAGTAGTAAGTATAAATGGTTTTAGGTATTCATTTCTTGCTTGAGCATCCATTTGCTGACCAGCCTTGGTCTGCATTAACTTAGCTTTTGCTTCTTGTTCATCAATTAAGAATTTTATCTTATTATTTATCAACTGAGATTGTACATAACTATGCATCTCACTATTCAATGGAAGATTTGCCTTAATTAGATACATAGCATCTTCTTCCACTTCACTACCTCTAATCTTCTTATAAGGTTCTGTAATATTCTCTGCGGTTCCACCTTCTACACCAAAAGGACGCAATTCATCGCCTGTCTCTGGATCAATCTGAGTTTTAGTCATAAAGTCAACTAATCCAACTCCAAGACCATTCGCATCTATAACAAGAGATTGAGCATGATACAGATAATATAACTTCTTTAATCTTATTGCTTGCTCTTCAAAGTCTTCTGCTTCCATTGGATATAGAGCAACAATAGACTTAATATCAGCTCCTTGTATCTGCGGAGTTACCTTTATAACCATCGCCTCTGTTGAACAGCCTAAACGACCTACATCGACTCCAATTACATAATAAGCATTTTTTGATGACCTTCCGCTAAACTCTTTTTCAGGTTGATTAAGGACTCGGCACTTATCGAACTTTTCAGCAGAAAAGAAAGCGTTCTCCGCGTCACCGCTCCAAACGCTTCGATACTCTCGATCAAACGAATCATCATTATAAGTACCTTGCAATTTTAAGTTCTCTACGAAATCTTCATCAAGAAGTCCCTCTTTAACCGGTGTTTCATAAGTTCCACCTAAAATCATATATAAGTCAGGCTCTAGAATACTAGAAATAAGAATTTCTATTAGTTTTTCATACGCAAAAGAATTTTTCCATCCCGCAGTAGTAATATAAATCTGAGACTTGTTTACTACATCATTTTTATCACGAGTTCCGTCTGGAAGTAGTCTATCAACGTTAGTTGTAGGAATAATAACCTCATTAAGGACTTCTCCATCGATAAGGATACACTCCTCCATTACGCCTCCAGTTCTACGCTGACCACGGCTTGATTGCCTTGCCGCTAATATATCTATTGAAGAACCATTCTTAAATACATATTTAACATCATCTTTTGATTTTTTTGATACACCACGATCCCAGTTAATTTCATTATTTAGTGCGGGAATGAGCTTACAAATTTCTTCAATCTTGGCAATCGTAATACTTGCCGCCTGCTCTTTACCACCAGTAGTAACAAACAAATGACTATTAGGATATAAGATACATCGTAGCATGAGTGTCATCATACTTAAAAATGATTTACTGTAAGCACGAGGGAAAGTTGCGTATGCAAATCTATGTCGCATTACACACCTTAAGAAAATTCTCTGATAAAAAAGAAATTTAAAGGTACAATCTGGACCTTTAATATAATCTACAAATAAGTCAGGATACATTCTAAAGAAGGCTATCAACTTCCTAATTTTAGGAAGTTGACTTCTTACTCTCTCTTCAGATAATCCTATTTTTTGACCTCTATTCGCAGATAAATCTAAAAGTTGTTTTAAATCCACTCTGCGTCATCCTCCTTAAGATTTTCGTCTAAATCGTCTTCAGAAAAGACTCTCTTAACTTCGTTTCCTTCTTCTCCTTTATAGATTTCATCATCTTCCGCTTGTTCTTCTAAGACCTGAAGACGACGCTTTTCCATATCCTCATCATTAACTTCAACATAATCTAGACCCTTTGCTTTTGCTTCTTCCTTGTCTTTCTTCATTTCTTCCATTGTTTGTTTAGCCTTTAAGAAAGCTTCTATCTGTTGTGCAAGAGCCTTATCCTCATATATAAGAGTCTTATTATATTGTTTTAAATCAGTAATAATTGTATCAACCACATCTTGAGGTGCATCTATATTAAATTTTGGAATTGCCCCTTCTTCTTTTTCACAAAAAGCAACAAGTTCTCCAACGCTACTAAATAAACCATTTTCTCCATCTTTATTTTGAGCCTCTGTAAACTTCGCTGATTTCATCATAGCATCATAAACACGAGAAAGTTTCTGATAACTATCTATATCTCCCGCATCAACAGCTTGATTCATCTTCAAAGAAGTCTTACAAATAAGCTTCAAAGTATCTAAACGAGCCGCTCCTTGAATATCAAACGAATCCATAAACTCATTAAAAAGTTTTTCAAGGCTAACCCATTCATAAGGCTGATATAACTGACCCCATTTCATTGCTAAATACAATTTATCTTCATCCGTTAAATCTGCCCCTACATCAATAGGTACAATCTCATAAGGGTTATTCGCGGTGGTTGGGTAAGCATCTGTATACGCGCCTCCCGCATTCTCACCATTTAAAAAGCTAGCCTCTAAAGACTTTTGTTGTTCCTCTTCCGGATTTAAGTCTATATAAGTTTTCCATTGAGCCTCAGAAATTTCTCCTTGTTCATAGGCTTTCCTAACGCTTTCTATTTCCTTTTCAAATTCTTCTTTATTTTTACTTTCGTTGGCTTGATCTTCCGCTTCTTGTTTAATCTTCTCTGTATCTGCCCAAGTTAAATCTTTCCATTTTTTTAATTTCATTTGGGAGAGATATCTACCTAAAACAACTCCACTATTTTTAGTCATAGCGTAAGCAGCGTTTCTTGCATCTTTAGCCCCGCTTGTAGTGGCCTTAGTGTAGTTCTTTTCAAACTCTTTTTCTCTTTTTACTCGCCACTCGGCTTCCGCATACGGAACATCAAGTTTCTCTAATATCCATAAAAAAGTATCAGGTTCATAATTATCAATGTGCATTGTTAAACACTTCTTGCACATTTCACATTTAGTACCATCTTTATAAGTAAAAAATGCAGTATCAACCATTGTCTTTTTACATTTTTCACAATAACATCTCATTCAATTTTCCTCCTTTACTTCTTCTTATTTCTACAACATTTACAAATGCTATAAAAACCATCTTTTGAAGATTTATTTTTTGAGAAAAATCTATTATGTGCGAGCTTAATTTCTCCACACCTAGAGCACTTCTTCCACTTCCCGCGTTCAACATTGGTATAATGCCAAAGGAGATATTCTTCAGAAGCCTTATCTGCTATCATTTTAGGGATTTTATTTCTCCATAAAGAAGAAATATACTCTACACTATGTTTAACTCCATAGTCTTTATCGATTTGCTTTTGTATCTCTATATTAGATTTTCCGTCTATCTTGTAAACTAAAATGTCATGAAGTATAGGAAAATCAGCTAATGCTAATTCAACAACCTCGTCCAAATCTTCCATCATGTACTTGACATCAGATTTAAAATCGTCCCAGCTTTCTTGTTTTAATTTACTATAATTACACAAAAGCAAAGAGATGTGTTTATAATTAAAGAAACTAATTATACCATGATTAACTGGATTACCTTTTTCATCAAAATCAATTCTGTCAGATAAATCCAAATGAGATAATTGTTTTGCAAAACTTTGTCCAGTATTCTTTATTGTAGGACGATAAGTTGACCTCAAAACATACCTATCTTGATATAATTGTATTATCGTCTTTTTGAGCATCCCTCTCTTTTTCGGAGAGGTGGTTCCCGCCAATGCAGTTTCTAATCTTTTTATTTCATCAGTTAATTCTTGCATACCTGGGATAGTTTTAATTTCTTCTTCTGTAATAGGGTCTTTTTGAGTTAATAACTGATTTTTATTATCAGCTATCATACTATAAATACCATCTTCCCCATTCTCTAATTTTCCTACAAGTCCTTCAAAAGAAATTTCTCTCTTATTTATAGTTCCATTTACCCTATTATTTGTTAATATGCCTTCTTTTTCACCATTTGCATTTCTTTTCTTCTTAGTTAAGTCTAATAATAAAATATAATCTGCTAATCTTTCTAAATAATAAGAATTTAATTTTTCTGGAGGAGTTGCGGCTATAATTTCTTTTACTTTTTTACAACGCTCTTCCGCAGTTGTTAAAGTCATATCCAAAGGGATATAGCTTTCCGCTTTTCCTTCTTTTGTAGACATAGTCTAACTCCTTTCATTATTTTTTACCTATAATTAGTATAACAAAAATTTTTCAAGAAGTCAACTTTTTGGTCAACATTTATGAACTACACTTGAAAAAATAAAAAATTTTTTATATAATATATATAGAATAAAGAAAAGGAAAGAACAAAAGATATGAAACTTATCATTTGTGGTTTTACTGATTATAATAAGTTAGATAAGATAATGCAAAAACTAATTGAAGATAGTCAGTGTTTTATCTTTACTATTCTTTGTGGTGGTATTAAACAAGAAGGCACCTCCCGCGTTCCATCTTTAGCAGAAGAGTGGGCAAGAAGAAATGGTGCTCCTGTTGAGTATGTGTGGCATACAGACCCAGAAACTCTCTTGTTTAAACTAAGCAAACAAGCCACCTACATTGTTTATGATAGAAGTAATGCAACTAATTGGCACGCCCGCCTCCTGATGAAGATAAAAGCAGAAGGTGGGCACGGAACAGTAGTAAATTAGAAAAGGAGATTATAATATGACATCAGCAAAAGTAATCAATGGTATCTTTAAGTTACATGGCGCAAGGTCGTGTGCCTATTGTTCAGACGAGAATACCGGAAAGGACAACGCCTCATTTCTTAAGGTTTTTGATTTATGGTTAGAACAACAGATGACTAAGTATCCAGAATATAGTTTCAAAGATTTAAAGAAAGATGTTTATACAACTAATCGACATAATAACGGTGGTGACGATGATATTTGGTGTTTAGCATCTTTGATTTTAGAGAAGGTCGATTAGACCGGTTCCCGCACTTGACTTTTAAAAATTTTTATGCTATAATATTTATGGAGCATGAAAGAAGGTTTTAAGAAAGGAAAGTGATGTTATTTTAAAGCGTAACTTAATGAAGGTGATTTTAGTAATACTACTGTTGTTGAGTACAGTGGAGGTGAACGCCGCTTCCCGCAAATGGGTTAAGGCACAGAGTCACATCGCCGCACATGAACAACAAAAGGGCGAAAAGATTTGGAAAAAGTTCAAGAAGGAACAGAAGCGGAAAGCCGCAGAGCAACAAAAGGAAGCTGACATTCTACTGTTGGCTAGAATAATTGCTAATGAGGCGGGGGCGGATTATCTTTCTACTGAATTATCTTACTATGTTGGTTCAGTAGTGGTTAATAGAGTAAATTCAGACCTTTTCCCAAATACTTATACTGAAGTTGCCTATCAGCCGGGTCAATATTCTCCTGTGGGGTCTCCCGCATGGTATGAGTATCCGAATAAGCGTAGCTTAAAGGTTGCTAGGGACTTATATGAGAATGGTTCGGTACTTCCCGCAAATGTAGTCTGGCAGGCTAATTTTAAGCAGGGAAAAGGAGTATATATTTATCAAGAGGGTATGTACTTTTGTTATTAAAAAGAAAGAAGGACAATAAAATGGAGAAAAAAGAGTTTAAAATTATGAATGCGGCGAGCGCGTTAAAAGGTTCGACAAAGGTGAAGGGGAAGCAGCAATCCCGCGAGGAAGAAATTGAGAAGAATAAGGGGGAAGGCGAATTAAAAGAGATTGCTAGCTTCTGTAAGGGAAGACTGAGAGAAGTCGCTCAGCAGAATATTGACAAGGCTATTACTGCGGGATACGATTATACAAATATTTGCTACAGAGTGAATACTTATTATAATAGTGTTGATGCAGTTAAGAAGGTTTATAAAGAGAAATTTGTTAATTATCTTGAAAGCCTTGGCTATACTATTGATGATCTTAGTATTATGTATGATAGCGAGTATAAACTTATTACTTTTAAGTTGCATTTTTCTTGGGGAAAGGCTAACGAGGATGAAGAAGATGATTATGAGGAATTTTGTAAGAAATTCGATAAGTTAGTCGAAGATGCTGCAGCTAGTATTCTTGCTGAATTACTAGATATTTGAAAAAGTAAATTCTGAATTTATGTAATTTGAAATTCAAAAAACTTTTGGAGCTTATGTAATTTGAAATTCAAAAAACTTTTGGAGCGAGTTTTGTGCAGTGCAAGACGAAAAAAATTTTTCAAAAGTAAAAATCCCACAATCTATCCCCCTACCCAGCCGAAAATTTTTTCGCCAAAATATTATCCAAGGATAAAAACTAGTACGCTGTGTAGTTGCGGGGTTTTTGCTAGGCTCGCCAACACACCTCAGGCTCCGCATTTTCCGAACAAACATTCGTTCGAGATTTTTCGTCTCAACTTTATCAAAACTTTCGGTTTTGTTGTTTCACGCAATCGAACATACATTCGAACAAAATAATGTTGAACAAAACGACAAGTTTTATTGATTTTGAGACAGAACAAATGTTCGATTGGCAAGAACATCTGTTCGGAATCCCGCTGCCTTGTGAGACAGCAGTCACTGAGATTGTTAAATTTTTAACAATCTCAGTTTTGTTTTAAACCAATGGATTAAGGCACAAAGATTGTTAAAAATTTAACAATCATGTTGAGCAAAACGAGAAAAAAATAGCAGAACGCAACGAACATTTGTTCTGTAATAAACAAGAGAAAAAGAACAAAATGTATCGAACATACGTTCGGGTAAACGAGATTGTTAAATTTTTAACAATCTCTTTTTTTGTTGATTTTGAATAAACAAATGTTCGAGAGGATTGAGGGCAGCAAGATTGTTAAAAATTTAACAAAGAATCCCGCTGCCTAGACAACGCATTCTAACGAGCAAGATTGTTAAAAATTTAACAATCTAATCGAACATCTATTCAAACAAAAGTACAGAAAAAATCTTTTTTGAGATGGGGCACTTCGCCGAACATACGTTCGACAGCGAGCAAGATTGTTAAAAAATTAACAAAGTTATAATTATCTAATAAATGAGATTGTTAAATTTTTAACAATCAATTATTGATGAACAAAGGGCACAGACATTGTTAAATAATTAACAATGTAAGTAACAAAGATTGTTAAATAATTAACAATAAAAAAGGGGTTGACACAGTAGGCAAAATGTGTTATAATAGAAAGTAAAAGCACAAAGATTGTTAAAAAATTAACGATAAAAAAAATAAAAAATTTTTTAAAAAGGTGTTGACAAACAAGAGTAAGTATGTTATACTTTAATTACAGTAAAGGAAAGGACAACCAAAAGGTTGAGGGTAAAAGATTATGAAGAATACAACAGAGAATGAGTACATTGTAAATATTTTAGATTTAAAGCACAACGGTTACTTGCTTGCTAGTTGGGTTATGACTAACCTTGAGATTGAAAAGTTTAACAATGACAATAGAGGTTATCTTTTAGCGGTTGTCGCTGAAAGATAGACCTAAAAAAAATAAAAAAAATTTTAAAAAAGTGTTGACAAAATAAAAGTTAAATGATATAATGTAATTACAGTAAAGGAAAGGAAGTCAACAAAGTTGACTAAAGGTAAAAGGTTATGAGAACAAACAATACATTCACAGTAAATATTTTAGATGTAAAGGCAAATAATTCATTATTAGCAACTTACACAATGACAGTAAATGAGATTGAAAAGTTTAACAATGACAATAGAGGTTATCTTGTGGCAGTTGTCACAAGATAATCAAAAAAAATAAAAAAATTTTCAAAAAACTATTGACAAAATAAAATCAAGATGATATAATGTAATTACAGTAAAGGAAAGGACAGCCAAAAGGCTGAAAGGTAAAAGACTATGAGAAAGATTGACGAACTTACAACTGAGGAATACATCGACACAGTTATCGCATCAGGAGAAGTAAAAGATTTTAAGGGTTGGTGCAAGCGTCACGACATCGACTATGAGGACGCAAAGGAGTATGATTGGGACTAGTCCTAATCATACACCCACAAAAAAAATAAAAAAAATTTTAAAAAAGTGTTGACAAAATAAAAGTTAAATGATATAATGTAATTACAGTAAAGGAAAGGAAACGCGGAAAGCGTTAAAGGTAAAAAATTATGATGAATGCAATGAAGAATTATTCGGGAAACGATAAGGCAGAACTTCTTGAGTTAGTAAGAACAGCCGAGATTTTAGGCGGACACATCGCACTCAATACAATTTACACCATTGAGGAATACATCGAGCAGGGTTTTACTTCAGAGGAAGCACCAAAGGCAAAGAAGAGCGATGAGCTTTTCAACAAGTGGAAGATTAGCGGAGAGTTAAGCGACACAGAAAAAGAAGAGTATTTCGCACTTGTTGAGGAATTAGAGTTCTAATTCCTCAACAAAAAAATAAAAAAAGTTTCAAAAAACTATTGACAAATAACAAAAGATAATGTATAATGTAATTACAGTAAAGGAAAGGAAACGCTAAAGCGTTAAAGGTAAAAAATTATGAAGGTAGTAATCAACACAAACAATAAAAATTATACAAATCAGATTTTAGAAAAGTTTACAATTCATTTTTGTAATAAGCAGTGTAAAAAAATTGCTTTAAACAATGAAAGGACAATAATAACAATTGAGGCAACAAGTTATTTCGCTAATAAGACAGTAGGAATTTTAAAAAATTTTGTAGCACGCAATTTTGATAATGAGGTTAGTATTGAGTTAGTAGAGAAATAAAAAAACTATTGACAAAAGCAAAAAAATATGGTAAAATGGCGTCGGCACCAGAGCGGACGCCGGGCGCCGAATTTTGAAAGTTTGGGGGTTTTCTGATTTTTTCCAGCCGACTTTATGCGGGCAAGGTCGATGGAAGTTTCCCGAATCGAGGTTTCCGCATCTTACATTATTATTATACTACTGTTGGTCGATTTTGTCAAGCAAAATTTTTTAAAAAATTTTTCAAAAAAGTGTTGACAGACTACCGCAGAGGGTGTATAATTAGATTATCAAATAGAGAGAGGTACAAAGCTATGGTAGAATTCACTTATCCAAAATTAAATACAATCTATACTGACGAGGAGTACATGGCTCAGGGCTTTACAAAAGAAGAGTGTGCTAAGGTTAGAAGGAGTGATGAACTCTATAACAAGTACAAACTCGAGGACGAGTTGAGCGATGAAGAGTGGGCAGAGTACACAGCACTTGTTGAGGAGTTGGGTTTATAATTTTTTGAAAAAATTTTCAAAAACCTATTGACAAGTAACAAGAGATAATGTATAATTAGATTATCAAATAGAGAAAGGGTTGATTGTTATGAGCAACACATTAGAAAATGAATTTATCGTAAATATTCTTGATTTAAAGCATGAGCGTTCTCTTCTTGCTTGTTGGGTAATGACCACTTCAGAGATTGAGAAGTTCAACAATGATAACAGAGGATTTCTTCTTGCGGTAGTTGCTGACTAGGCAACACCGCAAAATAACAGGAGGTATGAATTATGGTGAATGTATTAGATGTAATTAGTTGGGTATTAACAATTTTTAGCGTAGGCGGTAACTTCTTACTTGCTAAAAAAAATAAGTTGGTTTTTCCGATTTGGATTGTTGCGAATGTGGGTTGGGTTGTGGTTATTCTTCTTACTAGCAAGAACATTGCACAACTTGTGATGTACGGAATCTACACCTATACAAGTGTATGCGGTTGGGTGCAGTGGAGCAAGGACGAGAAAAAAGAAAAAGAAAAAAGTTGAAAAAAGTCCTTGACAAAATAACAGAAGTGTGTTATAGTTATAATAGATAAAGAACAAAAGACAAGTCAAAGTTCTTCATCTGACCTAGAGTGTCGGCTCTACTGATGGAATTAGGTTGCCGTTAGGGGATAGGCGGTAGTTGGTAGGAAGTCAGTACCCGACAGACTTGTCAAGAAAAAATTCCTTCCTTTACTAGCGACTCGTCAGCTTTTGGTTGGCGGGTCGCGCTCTATCGTGGCGACCCGAACATCTGTTTTGTATAGTATGCACAAATTTTTTCTTGAAAGTTGTGTATATGCACCTATAAGGTTACTTCCCGGAACTTCCATAGGCATTTGTCAATAGGCATCTTGCACAAACTTAAAGCGAATCTTTTGTGCATAATTTTCTTGAAAAAAGTGTTGACAAGTGGCGGTAAGGGGTATATAATAAGTATATCAAATAGAGAAAGAAACGAGGTACAAGGTTATGAGATTTAGAGATTTACTTTTGGTGTTAAGTGTAGTATTGCTTATGGTATGTCCATTGGTTTACATTGTTAGTTTACAGTTAATGCTTTTTTGTATGGCTATGGTTTTTGTTTCAATTTTTGCGTGGGGTTGTTGTGAGGCAATCGAGCAGACAAAAAATGAAAAAAACTTTTCAAAAAGGGTTGACAAATCAATTTTAGTATGATATACTTTAAGTACAGTAAAGCAAATAAGGAAAAAGCAAGGTCAAATCCTTATTGAAGAAACGAAAAGCACTATCCACACAAGAACAGTGCCCTTCATTTAGGGGATAGGTGGTGGACATTGTCAGTGGGTATCTTTTCAACCTTGCCCCTAAAAAACAATAGCCTAGATTAAAAAGGCTCACCTCTTAAAGTTTAATAGCCCTTTTTATTGAGAGTATAGCGGATATATTTAAGTAGTGCGCAATGCTTGAATGTAAAGGCGATTTATTAAGAATTGCAAACTTAATAAAATGCTGATAGGTTCGATTCCTTGTAGCGGTAACCATCCGCGATGTTGTGGTAACTCGCTATACTATCAATAAAGAGGACTATAAAACAAAAGAAAAAAAATTGAAAAAATTTTCAAAAATCTATTGACAAACAATAGTAAATGATGTATAATTGAATTATCAAATAGAGAGGCGGTGATGTCTATGTTAGATTCAATCGTATTAAAGGCTACAGGCAATAGAATTAAGGTAGAAAAAGAGAGGTTGCCTTTTTCAAAAGAGATTATGACACAGATTGCTTGCGGTAGGCGCTTTAAGATTTACAAGGACATTCCGCACAATACATTTTATGCAGTAAAGGAGATTTAAGAATTATGGCTAGAAAGAATATGTATTTAATCATTGACACAGAAACTTGTAACTCGGTTGAAGAGCCGATTCCGTATGACATTGGTTATGCAATTTGTGATAGGCAAGGTAAGATTTATGTAAAGAGAGCTTTTGTTGTGGCTGAGGTTTTTTGTGATATGTCCGATGTTATGCAATCCGCTTATTATGCTGATAAGATTCCTTCTTATTGGGATGACATTCGCAAGGGTAGAAAGACATTAAGAACTTTCTGGAACATTAGAAAACAGATTCTTGACGATATTAAAAAATACAATGTTAATATTATCGGTGCTTACAATATGGGTTTTGACAAAAGAGCAATGAACAACCTCATTCGTTTTGTGACAAAATCAAAATATAGATTTTTCTTCCCTTTTGGTATGAAATATATTTGTATTTGGAACATGGCTTGTCAGACGATTCTCAATACCGCAAAGTATATTGAATTTTGCGAAAAGAACGACCTTGTTAGTCCTTCAAACAATATTTATACAAGTGCGGAAGCCTGCTATAAGTATCTTACAAACAACATTCATTTTGAAGAGATACACAAGGGACTTGAAGATGTAGAAATCGAGGTTGAAATCTTACAGAAGTGCTTTAATACGCACCTCAAGATGGACCAGAACATTAATTCGAGTTGTTGGCGTATTCCACAAAAGAAAAGGGTGGCAAAATAAGCCACCCCGAAAAATTAAGATTATACCCTATTTTTTGATAATCCTCCTATTTGAGCAGAGAGAGTGCGGAAACCAAACCCGCACTTTTTCTGTTTGTCAATAGGCGGAATGTACAAACCTACCCCCAAATTTTTGTATAATTTTACTATTGACAAACCCACCCCAAATATGCTATAATGCGCGGCGCGCTATCACCCCAAGCGCGTCGAGTTTTTGTCAATAGGCAGTTTCAACAAATTTTTGCCCCAATTTTTGTGCAATCTGCCTATTGCATCTATCCCGAAATGGTGCTATAATGTTTATACAAGGTTGAGGTAACAGACACGCGTTCACCTCGAAAAAAATTTTTAAAAAATTCAAAAAAATGCTTGACAGATTTTTGAATAGGTGCTATAATTAGATTATCAAATAGGAAAGAGGTACAAAGTTATGAGTAAGAAAATTGACAGAAGAAAAAAATACATGATTGTAATTGACACAGAAACTTGTCCGGTTGACACTCTTCTTGATGAGGTTAGCCCTTACAATATGTTTGTGTATGATTGCGGTTGGGCGGTTGTTGATAAGCAGGGTAATGTTTACAAGTCAAGAAGTTATCTCAACGCTGATATTTTTCTTGATGAAAAGGATTTGATGAAGTCCGCCTACTATGCTGATAAAATCCCTATGTATTGGGAGGGTGTCAAGAACGGAACACGCAAGTTAAAGAGTTTTTATAATATTAGAAAGAAACTTCTTAAAGATATTGAAAAGTTTGGTGTTACCGAGATTTATGCTCATAATATGCGTTTTGACTATGGCACATTAAACAATACACAGAGATACTTGACAAAGTCAAAATATCGTTATTTCTTCCCTAAAAATGTAGAAATTTGCGACACTTTAAAAATGGCTCGTCAGATTTTGGGTAAAATGCCAAGTTATAAAAACTTTTGTGTTAAAAATGGTTTTGTTACCAAAAACAATAGGTTAAGATTTACCGCTGAAATCATTTACAGATTTTTAACAGATAATCTTGATTTTGTAGAAAGTCACACAGGTTTAGAAGATGTAATGATTGAGAAAGAAATTCTCGCCTACTGTTATAGACAGCACAAGGCTATGAACAGAAAATTGTGGAATGATTAGTCCACAATTTTCTGAAAAAATTTTTAAAAAAGTATTGACAAACTTAAAAATATAATGTATAATAAGTATATCAAATAGAGATAGAAAGGATTGATGTTTATGACAATTTACTTCGATATGGACGGAACAATCGCAGACCTTTACGGTGTTGAGAATTGGCTTGACTACTTAATCAACAGTGACGCTACACCTTACAAGGTTGCAAAACCTTTAATCAATCTCAACTCACTTGCTAGGGTTTTGAACAACAAGCAGAAAAAAGGTGTAAAGATTGGTGTTATTAGTTGGTTATCAAAAAATGGTTCTGATGAATATAACGAGTTAGTAACAAGAGTAAAAATCGAGTGGTTAAAAAAGCATTTAAAAAGTGTAAATTTTGATGAAATTCACATCGTAAAGTACGGCACCCCTAAAGTACAATTCAAAAAAAATTTTGCTGATGTCCTCTTTGATGATGAGTGCGGAAATCGTGCAGAGTGGGGCGAAAATGCGTTCGATGTAAATGACATTATTGAGATTTTGAAGGGTATGTGATACCCTTCAAAAGACAGAGAGGAGGACAGAAAAAAATGAAGGTTAAATTATTGGGCGAATATCTGTTCGAGTTTCCAGAGTCCAACAATCCAAAAAAATTTAAAAAAAGTCTTGACAAGTCTAGTAAAATGTGCTAGACTCGTCAGCGCGCTATCACCCCAAGCGCGCTGAATTTTCCATTATACCACCCTTTGCAAATTTTGTCAATAGGCAAATTGCACAAATTTTTAAAGTATCTATCCCGAAATTTTGTTACTATTGCCTATTGACAAAAAAAGTCAATGGTAAATATTACCAAAAATAATACAAAACGGAACCGGATTTTTGTGCAACATTACCTATTGCATTTTTAAAAATTTTTTGGTATAATTATTATAGTAAATGAGAAAGAGATAACAAATGGGTTTGCAAACAACTTTCAGAAATTTACTATTGACAAATTAAAAATAAAATGGTATAATAAATATACCAAATAAGAAAAGGAGTGATTAAAAAGAGGTACTTAAAAAATAAATCAAAAAAATACTTGACACAGTATTAAAAAAGTGTTATAATAACATTACAAGATAACAAATAACAATTTTAAACGAAAGGTTTGGTGGTTTTTATGGCAAAGACAACTCTTACAAATTCAAAGGCACTTGAGGTAGCAATTCAGGCTCTCACTGATAGCGGTTTTAATTCAGAGGTTATCGAGAAGTTGACTAAGATTAAGGCATCTATTGATAAGAAGGGCAATTCTGTCAACAAGAAGAAGGTCGCTGAGATTGAGTCTTTCAAGGCTATGCTTATGGACTTCTTTGGAGATAACGAGCCTACTAATGAGGACGGCTTTACTGTTACCGAGATTGTGAACTTGCTTGATGGTAACTACACCAATCAGAAGATTACTTCTATCTTGACCAAGTTAGTTGCTGATAACCTTGTTGAGAAGAATGTAGTCAAGGGCAAGTCTTATTATAAGGTTGTAGCCTAGTGTGTAAGGGCGGGGACAACCCCGCCCACCAATTAAAAGGTGGTGGTTTCTATGGATAGATTTCTTGATGATTACAGAATTGAAAATGATAAAATTGTGGCTATTCTTTCAGATAAGACAGAGGTTACAATCCCAAAAGCCGACATTGACAAAATGCGAATGAATGTTCTTGACGCTTTAGATATGTGGCTTTGTGATAATGAGTACATCACGAATGACGACCAAACCGCCTTTATTGAGGCGACAAAAGGTTATAAAGTCAAGCATGAATGTAAGGCAGACAAGCCAACAAAAGAACGCAAACCAAAGAAGGACAACACCACAGAAGCAAAAAAACAGATGTTCGAGAACATCATCACAATGCTGAAGTCTACAGAATGTCCGTTCGAGGTGGTTAAGAACAACAAGTTGGTTGTGGTGCAGTACGGTGGCTATGAATTTAAAATCGACCTTATTCAGACGAGGAACAAGGGCAAGGGATAACCTTGCCTTTTGTCAATAGGTAAAATGCACAAAAATTTTTTTGATTTTTGTGCATTTTTTTTACAAAAAACACTTGACAAATCTCGCGGAATGTGGTATAATTGGCGGCCCGTGCAGAACCGGCACGGGACGAAATTTTGTCAATAGACACTTTCAACAAATTTTTCCGTCAGTTTTTGTGCAAAATTACCTATTGACTTTTTCCCAAAATTATATTATAATAATTATATAAAGGAAGTGATACAATGACAATAGATGAAATGATTAGAAGATGCACTTGCAAACAGAGAGATGCGGTAACCGCCTTAATTTCTTCATTCATCGCACAATTTGATTGTACTTGCGTTTATGGTGGTTATTTTATGTTTGATAGTGAAACTAATTTTATACAGTGGAATTGTAGCGAGGTAGAAGAAGGTAAGGCACACCTCACAAACATTATCAAAGAGATTGACAATACACTTGATTTATCAATGCTTACTATTAGTATCTTGCACGAAGTCGGGCACAAGTACACACTCCCTAATATTAGTTATAAGGAATATTTAAAGGCTGAGAAAGTAGAAAAGCACATTTTGCAGAATAGAAAAAAGAGAGGTGCTTATTTCTATACCAAGCGTGAGAGAGTAGCGACCGAGTGGGGCGCACAGTGGGCGTCCGCACACAAAAAAGAAATTGAAAAATTTGAAAAAAATTTAAAAAAACTATTGACAAACAATAATAAATAATGTATAATAAATATATCAAATAGAGAAAGGGTTGGTTTTTATGGTAAGCGTTACAAGAACAGTAAATATCACATTCAAGGGAGTACAGAGGTGGAAGAAGGGCGATGTCCTTCACATTGACGAGGAACTCGATGCAGTCTGTGTTGATGTAGTAGACGGACACGGAATTTTTCTTACTACCATTGACGATTTTGAGCATTTTGATATTGATTTTTATCGTGATAGTGATGTTCAGCTTTCAAGGAAGGTTAAGAAGTTTTGCAAGAATTATTTTGTAGACGAGTTACCAAAAGAACTTTTTACAAGTATTATGTCACTTTCAAAGGTTGGCTTTTATCCAGGACTTTTTAGGATTCCAACAAAAGCAGAGGTTAAGAAGTATGCTGATGAAATTGAGAAGAATGACTTTTTCAGCACTGTTTACCTCACAGAAGAGAATAAGGTTGAGAGTGCGGCAGACCTCTTCCCTTGGAACTATGAATTTGTTATTGATTATTTTGACGCATTAACAGTTATTTTCTGTGTAGAATAGGGGTTGATTTTATGTTAGTAGGAATTTTGATTGGTTACTTCGCTTGCTGTATCGTGTATGCAGTAAGCGAAAGACACGAAATCGCTAGAATTAGATTTTTTTGTTGGTGGTGGGTTATTCCTTATTCAATTCTTGAAGAGTTTGTTGTTATTACAAACTATGATAATGTTATCAATTTGAATTATTGGAACAATTTCGCACCAAACTTTAAACCGATTATCAAAAATAAATTGTATTGGACTAGAATTTTTTACAATAAAGAAAAGCACCCTATTTTATACCATTTAGTATGGGGGTTAGTAATCGTAAAAAAATCTAAAAAAAGTGCTTGACAAAACGAGTCGTCTATGTTATAATGGGCGGCTCGCCATGGTTTGTGGCGAGCCGAATTTACCATTATACCATGCTCAGCCAATTTTGTCAAGTATTTTTTCAAAAAAAGTTGCACAAATTTTATCCCGAAATATTGTGTAAAATTACCTATTGCATTTTTAAAAAATATTTGGTATAATTATTATAACAAATAAAGGAGGAATGAAAATGTTAAAAACAATCAATGTTGAGATAGAGGGTTTTCCGAACGCTTGTTTTGACTGTTGTTTTTCGGTCAAAAAGTATTGTTGGGCAGTCTGTCCTTTCTTAAACACTACTAAAGAAGATGGGCAACCGATACCCAAGGAATGTCCTTTAAAAGAAAAAAATTCAAAAAAAACTTATAAATTTTCCTTGACAAAATCAAAATAAAATGATATAATTAGTATAACAAATGATAAAGGAGTTGATTTTATGAGAAGTCCCCCTAATTAAATAATGAGCCACGAAAAACAGCGTAAGCGACCGCCACAGCCTTCTTTCTTTAGGGCGGTGTGAGTGCAGGCGGTCGGTAAGGTAAGGAAGAGCCTCCGACATTAAATAAAAAAAGTTTTAAAAAAGACTTGACAAAACAATTTAATAATGTTATAATAAGTATGTAATCAATTAAACAATATTTTTTAAATGAAAGGTTCGGTGATAAGTATGACAAACACTATTACAAATTCAAAGGCACTTGAGATGGCTATTGCTACACTTACAGACAGTGGTTACAATACAGAGGTTATTGCAAAGTTGACTAATATCAAGGCTTCTATTGACAAGAAGAACAGTGGCGATAGTAAGAAGGCACTTGCACGCAAGGCAGAGAACAAGGCTATTGCCGACAAGGTGTTTGACACTATCAGCGGTTGCGAGCCTATGACTGTTACTAACATCATCACTATTCTTGGCAATGGCTACACCAATCAGAAGATTACTTCTATCCTTAGCCGTGATGACCGCTTTAAGTCTGAGAAGATTAAGGGCAAGAGCTACTATTCAGTAGCCTAATCCCTCACCCCTAGCACTCCGCTAGGGGTTATTTTTTTTTGCAAAAAACACTTGACAAAAGTTGAAAAGTGTGGTATAATGGACGGCTCGCGCTCTACCGTTGCGAGCCGAACATCTGTTCTGTACAATGTTCACAAATTTTTAGTTTTATTTTTGTGCAATATTTTGTATTGACTTTTTCCCAAAATTATAATATAATAAATATACAGTAAAGGAAAGAGAGGTAATTAAAATGAAATGTAAAATGTGCTATTCAAAAACTGACTATGATAACTCTATCGGAAGAGATAATTTTATTATCTGCAATAAGTGTGCTGATGAACTTGCTAGAAGAACTCAATTAAAACCATCACAAGTCTTAGGTTTAGTTTTGGCTATTGGATTTAAAAGAGAAAAAAAGTCTTGACAAACATAAAAATTTTTGATATAATTATTATAGCAAATGAGAGATGGGATAACAAATGGGATTGACTAACAAAATTTCAAATTTGCTATTGACAAAATAAAAATTGTATGTTATAATAAATATACAATAAAGGCTTAACAAAAAGTCCTCAAACAGTAGGAAAGAAAAAAAATAAAAAAAGCCTTGACAAAACAATTAAATAATGTTATAATAAGTATGTAATCAATTAAAGCAACAAAAGAAAGGTTTGGTGGTAAGTATGACTAATACTACAAAGATGACAAATTCACAGGCACTCGCAATCGCAATTGACTCTCTCGTTAGTGGTGGTTTTGATAACGCGGAGGTCATCGAGAAGTTGACCAACATTAAGGCTTCTATCGACAAGAAGAACAACGGAGATAGCAAGAAGGCTCTCGCTCGTAAGGCGGAGAACAAGGCTCTCGCTGATAAGGTTCTTGAGTTCCTCGGTTCAGATAGCAAGACTGTTTCAGAGATTCTTGCGGAGGGTGGTTTTGAGTACACCAATCAGAAGATGACCTCTGTTCTCTCTCGTGACGACCGTTTCAAGTCAGAGAAGATTAAGGGTAAGTCTTACTACTCTGTAGCCTAGTTAATGCCCCTCTTTTGAGGGGCTAAGGGGTATTAGCTCAGTTGGTAGAGCACTCGACTTTTAATCGAGTTGTCCGGGGTTCAAATCCCCGATGCCCCATTCGGATACAAACATCTGTTCCTTTACTGTCAAAAAGAAGGCTTGAAAAAGTCTTCTTTTTTTTGCAAAAAAGACTTGACAAACCCACAAAAGTATGATATAATGAGTGGCTCGCGATGGGTCGCTGCGAGCCAAATTTTCTATTATAGCACCTTCCGCATTTTTTGTCAATAGTTTTTTCAAAAAAATTTTATACAAAATTTTCCCAAAATTTTTGGTTATTTTTACTATTGATTTTTTTAAAATTTTTTGTTATAATAAATTTACAAAATAAATAATAAATATCATAATATCTGTTATGAGTTAAGCGGTGAGCGATAATTCAAGAAGGGTGCCCGCATCGCAAGGTTACAACCATAACACAAAAGAAATACAAAAAACCGCTTGACTTATAACAAATGTTGTGATATAATATAAGTACAGTAAAGGAAAGAGAGGTAAAAGCGTATGGAAGAATTATTTTTAGACGATTTTGAGGTTAAGGGTAATTTCATTAAGGCTATCTTGTCAAATGGTTCTGTTGTGAATGTACCAAAAGCAGAGATTGAAAAGCAGATGAAAGCACTTAATCAGACAATGCTTGACACCATTGACTTATGGCTTTGTGATAATGACTATCTCACAAATGACGAGCAACAAGAATTTATTGAGGAAACAAAAGGCTATAAGGTAGACCATCAAACAGGCGCAAAAAAGCGTAAATCTGTTAAAAGAACTGTTAAGATTTCAGAAGAAAAGCAGACACTTTTCAATGATTTATCACAGTTTTTGGCGGAAAATGGCTATAATTTCGAGGTTTTGAAAGAAAATAAGCTGATTTCTGTTAAAATTAACGATATTTCGTTTAAAATCGACCTTATTCAGCAGAGAAAGCCTAAAAATTCATAAAAAGTTGGTATTTTTACCAACTTTTTTGAAAAAAGGCTTGACAAAATGCGGAAAGCGTGTTATAATTAGTTTAGAAAGTTAAGAAAAGGGGTTGATATTATGTTGAATGTTCCATTTATACAATCTTTAAGCACTGCGGACAGAGTTAAGCAGTTAGAGGTATTTGATAAAATTATGGCTTGTCAGAGTGTGTCGAAAGAGAAGCAGTGGCAAAAAGAAGCCAACTACGACCGCACGGACAAGAAACGCGAGGAAGTGGCAGAGAATTTTGACGAATACCTCGCGGTGTGTTTGACTTTTTCAAAACTTTATACCTCCTAATAAATAAGCCGTCAGGGACATCGAACAGGTGTTCTTGGCGGCACGCTTTTTGGCGTAGCCTGCCGCAAATTTAATATAATGTCAACTCAGCATTTTTCACAAAGAAAAGTGCTTTTTTTGTGCATTTTACCGAATCCCGAAACATAACCGAACATTTGGTCGGCTCGGCGACGCTTGTCGTCAGCCGAACCCATGTTCGAGATACCATATGCAATTTTTTAGATACTTCTAGCGGCTTCGAGCCTTTTCGCATATGTCCCGAAATTGATCACATATGCAAGCTTTTTTCTCCTTTCAGTCACACCGTATGCCGCTGCCTGTGACAACTATCGTAACTTGATCTTGATCTGGCCTCTCACACTAGATTTTTGTTATAGCCGGCTTGGAGGCAGCGGGCTCTTGACTTTTTAAAAAATTTATGTTATAATATTAAAAAAACCCTTTTTTATGTACACTTGACTTTTTTATAAAATTATGTTATAATAAAAGGTTAGGGACTTTGCCGTCCACTTGATTTTATAAAAAAATATGTTATAATAAAAGAGAGTATGCATTTGCGTGCCGCATAAAGAAAAAGTCAAGCTCATATGCTTGACATTGAAAAATAAAGTAAAGATAACAAGAGCCTTAGAATTTAAACCCAGAGGCCATTTTTATTAACTTCTTGACTTCTTATCATATGCGAGTAATTTTGGATAAATTCGTATATCTCCGTTTTAAATTTTAATATAAATAGACTTCAATCGTAATTTTTAACCGGCATGGCTCTCACCCATATATTTTTATATACTCGAGGCAGCGGCCTTCTATCGAGAGGATAGGACTGATCGGTTGCTTGATAAATGAAATACCGTAGTTTTAAAATCTTGAATCGAGTGCGATCGCACCACAACTCACCCATTCAGCTAAAATTTTATCTATTTAATCAAAATTTTAACAAAAGAAAGATAATCTTATCTATTATTATATTAAACAAAAGAAAGATAATTTAAATTAAAACATCAATCCCTCTTTCATTACCTCCATTTTAAATAAAAACATATATCCTATTTATCTCCCATTCAATCCACTTACCCCAATCTCATTTATTCAACCTCTTCCCCATATTACCTATATTTTTCCTAGGGAGCTGAAGACTTTCTAACCACTCTTCTTTCAACCAGTCTTCAATACAATCAGCAACATCGTTATAAATCATACTTCCTAACAGATAATCCACCATTTTTATAAACCCAAACAAACTCTTCCCATTTCCTCTCGGTTCAAGCTTAACTAATTCACCATACATCTCCCTATATCTCCACCTATACCTTAAAAAATCATTCAACACTTCTCTCCATTGATAAAAAGTAAGATTCTTACCCTTTCCCTTCCCTAAAAACAATATATAAATAATCTTATAATCTTCATAGGTCATACAAAATTCCCCCAATCATCATCATCATTATCATAAAACCAAAGATAAACACCAACAGTTAATATAATCAATAACATCAATACAGCACTAAATATTATTCTCATTATCCTCTATCCTTTCCCAACAATATTCATAATACTGTTTCTTCCAACAAAAGAAAGATTCAACTTTCACATTTATATGATGCGGGAACCCATTATCCCTAAAATTTGCGGGAACTGGTATAGTTTCATTATTCTCAACTACAAAATATAGACAATGCCTTACCGGAATTAACCCTTCACCGCCATATCTTTCTTTTATCATTAAACCTTGCGGACTGTCATATGTCTTAATAATTTCTACTTTAGTAAACTTTTTCTTCAAAAAATAAAAAATTATTCCAACTATTACTCCAATTATAAAACTATATATTATTATATTCTCCATAAAATTCCTCCTTAAAACTTATAGGTCGTTTGAAAGTTGTTTCCCTGCGGGAAACCTTTCAAACTCTATGTTGGTTTGTTTCCCTACGGGAAACAACCCAATTATTAGTTCCTCTAAAAAACAATACCCCGTACAAAAAATCAATACCCCCGATTAAAAAACATGCCCCTCTAAAAATCAATACCCCCATTATTTTTTGTCGGAAAGTGGAAGTTTTGGATGCTATATATATTATTATTATGTCATCCACTTCGTCCATTTTCCGACAAACTTTGGATGAAATCATTTATTTAAGAGGATTTGCGAAATATTGAAAAAATCTTTTTTTAAGCATCGAACATTTGCTCAACATTCATCGTTGCGGTTGTTCCGATACAGCGATTTAAACCGACATAAGCGCGGGAAGAGCGATATATATTGTTTTGTCTCAATATCTTCCCGCAAGTTTGTATCTGATAATCATTAAGCCCCGTAAGTTCTTTTAACTCATTTCTTGTAAATACTCCCTCTTTTGATAATAATTCTGTACCCAACCAAAGTTTAAGAAGCGGAATCCAGTCTCTTTTATTATTATCTTTTGCGAGTTGTTTACAAGTTTTAACCGTGGATATACCAATTTTCATATCGAGTTCCGCTTTTCTAACAACAGAAAGAGTTATTATTTCTTCTTCTGTTGAATTATCAACAATAGAATAAATCATCTTTTTCTGTTCCAATTCTTTAATAGACTTTTTTAATTGTTCTATATTTTCTTCTGCGGGAGGGAGTTCGATATACTTTAAAAAATCTACATAAGATCCGCGGAAAGCGAGCATTGGAGTTGTTATTATACCCATAAAAGTAACAAAAGTCATAGATACTAGTTTTAAATCCTCCTTAATAAGTCCGGTTTGTATTTCTTCTTCTTTTGTAAAGGTTTCCGCTCTATTATCATCTAATACTAAAATGCGGTAAGTGGCGTTTTTACCCCTTCCGTCTTTAACTATTCGGACTCCTGTTTTTTCGTAGATTTTATCCGAACATCTTTTAAAATTAGAGGTTAAAGATGATATTGAATAATGGAATTCTTTACTTACTTCTTCTATTGTCATATTTACCCCCTATTTTTATTTTCTATATATATTATAACACAAATTTTATAAGAAGTCAATTACGGTTTATATTGATTTTTACAGGATTAGAGAATAATGTTATTATGTAATTCCGTGTAATTTTCTGTAAAACCGTAATTTTTTTGAAACTTATAAAAAATGGCGAGTTTTTTGATGCGGGATTGATTTTTTATAAAAATTATAATATAATATATATAGAAAAGTTAAGAAAGAGGTGTTTTTATGGTTATTGAAGATGAAATCGTTAAAAGAATTTTAGACATTATTGATAGAAAGGACATTCGTGTACCTGAAGTTTTCTGTAATGAGGATTTCTATGACTTTGAAGATGAAGTTAGAGATGTACTTTACGCGGAAGGTATCGAGGCAACATTCTCACAGGGTGCTTCTAAGTTCGTGATCGTTCCTGCAGATTCTGACTATGTTATTAAAATTCCTTTTAATTTTTGTGGTGATGAGAATGATGTAGATTATTATGAAGAGGATTATGATGATGACTATCATCCTTTTCATCGTAATTATTGTGAAGAAGAGGATAAAATTTATGAAGAAGCAGAAGATTGGGAAGTTGAAGATGCTTTTTCAGAGTTAGGAGTAGTTAAGACTACTAACACAATGCAGTGTTTTTATATTCAGGAGAAAGTAGTTCCTCTCTGTAACTTATACGACGGTAATTTCACTAAAGTTAAGTCACCTATCAATATTTCAAAAGATACTGAAGAGAAATATTCTAAGTTCGACCATTGGAACTCACTTAATCCTACTTTTGTTAAAGCTATGATTGAGTTTTTTGGTATTGATTTCGTTATGCAGTTTGATAACTTCCTTGACACTTGCGGGGTTAGTGACCTTCATGACGGAAACTACGGCTTTAGAGTTTCAGATAATAAGCCTGTCATCTTTGATTATGGCGGATACAGTGAATAGAAAGGAGTAATTATATGGTACAGAAATCAGATTTTAAAGTAAGAATTATGGAGAGAGAAGGCGGGGGTGTAGAGCCTAAAGAATATAAGTTCTTGACTATGTTCGACATCCAAGACCCAGTTGGCTACTTAAAGATGCTTCACTTCATTAGGGATAATCAGAATTGTACATATATGCAATCATTTTTACCTACTGATTTAAAGCAAGATAGACAAGAGCGGGAAGTCTTTATTGACAATATTTATGTCAATTTGGGCGGAGAGGATAGCTTCTCAGCAATAGAGATATATGTAACCACTTTTGCCTTTTAGTATTTGGGCAAAAGTATTTCTCAATATGCTTGGAATTTTTACAATAAATGAAGAGAAAATAGGAAAGGAGTAAGGTTATGAAAATACCACAGACAATTTGTGATAAGTTCAATCTTCACGATTGGCTTGTCGATGAACAGGAGAATAAGAAAGAGAAGGATAGAGATTATGTTCACTACTACTGTCCTAAATGTGGGAAGAAAACTGTAGTAACAAGAGGCTTTGATTATTATGCTAAAAGGAGGTAGAAAATATGAGCTTTAGATATGCGGAAATCGATAAAATGAATAAAGACAATATTACAATGGGTGAATTTTTTAATTTGTTTAGTTTTGGCAGTTCAGTTCCAGTCGTTATTACTTTATCTGATGGTATCCAAGACGACATGATTGAGCCTATTTATGAGGGCTTTCTTTCTGATACCCCTATTTGGTTGGCGAATCATTGTCTTATTACTAGAGTGCCAAAAGATATAGAAGAGGTTGACCTTGTTGATTACAAGGTTGAAGTTTCAACAATTTCAGACAGTAATAATGAGCTTATCAATAATAGACAAGGTTTTTATATTTATCTTACCTCTGCACCAAAAGATAAAATCTAATATGTGCGGGAGCCCCGATTGAAGAACGGTGATCGAGGCTTCCGTATTATTTGTATTTTTATAAAAAATATATTATAATATATATAGAAAGTTAAAGAAAGAGGTGTTTTTAATGGGTATTACTATTTCTACTGTTAAAAAGATGTGTATTGAAGCCTTTGAAAAGGCAGGATATAATTTTGCAGATTATAACATTGAAGTTGTTTCTAATAATCGCAATAAAAAGACACTTGGCTTTTGTGCATATTCTGGCTATGAAAATTTTACTCCAAGAACAATTGGTATTTCTACTATTGTTTTAGAGAATGATAATATTGATTTTATCAGAGATATTGTTTATCACGAGTGTGCTCATGCTCTTGTTACTATTGAAACAAAGAAGGTTCATAGACATGACGCTTGCTTCAAGGCTATGTGTGCAAGAATTGGCACTACCGCAGACACTCCTACACAAAACACTATTGGTATTATACCAAAAGAGAAATATAAGTACAATATCTTCTGTGAGGATTGCGGATACCTTGATTCAAAAAGCAGAATGTGCAAGACTTTACAGCTTATTAACAGTTGTGTATGTCCAAAGTGCAAGAAAACATCTCTTTATTACAAGCAAAATTGGTAATTTGACTTTTAATAAAATTTTTGATATAATATATATAGAAAGTTGAGAATACTTTCAATTATAATATTTTCCTTCAACAATTGAAGGAGGGTGCGCAGATGGTGCGGGAAGCAGTATAAAGTCCGATTTCCTTGACGGTTAATAGCCAGATTCCTTGACGACTAGTTCCTTCCTTGAGGTTCAAACCCTCAGCATTCTCTAGTCTCCCAATACTATAAAATATAGTGGGACGCTACTCTCCCTAGTGGAGTGACTCGGTAAGTGATCGCGGACTATTTTTCTTTTTTCTAACTACTCTAGTGAACCTAAAAGAAAGAAATGCTTTGTATTTTTTCTTTTTCTGTCCCATAAAAATGAAGTTCATTATGATGAGTAGTCGTTTAGGTGTATAGTGTAATGGTTAGCACACGGGACTTTGACTCCCGGGGTTTAGGTTCAAATCCTAATATGCCTGTGTACGCTTCATGCGTATTCGTCTTAATAGCAAATGTTTTTGTATTTTTTCCAAAAATACCTTCCCCCGTTGAGAGAAGTAAAAACAAGAGAAAACGACTTGTCCCCGACGAAGGGGTGCTAGTACAAACGGTTTAACCTAGCGGAGTGCAGGGAAAGACAGACTGTCCACCCTGCACTTGATTTTTATAAAAAATTATATTATAATTATTATAGAAAATAAAAAAAAGAAAGAAAAAAGAAAGGGTGGTTGTTATGTCACAGTATTTTTTGTATTATCTTGGTTACAAGAAGGGCGATAAGATTTATCCATATGGACCTTACACTGCGGAAGGCAAGTTAAAGCCGATCTCATCAAGGTCAAGAAGTTTTGCTTCTCATTTGTATGAGGACTTTTGGAGAATTCAGGAAGAGAATATCTCTGATGAGTTGAGAAAAGACTTTGAATATGAGAATGGTTATACCGGCAAGATGGAAATTTCTAAAGAGATGAGATGGCTTCCAATTAAGGATATTCCAGTTTCTTCAGAGTTTATGAAAGCAGGATACTTCTTGTTAGATGAAATCATGGATTATGAAGCAAGTAAGGAAGACCTTGCTCCTCAGTGGTGCTTTAGTGAGCATCTTACTCCAACTGCATACGCCGCATTGGTAAGTGCAAATCCAGACGAAGCAAAAAAGTATGCTTACTATGCTTATACTGATTTGTGGAGTGAAGAGTATGACGCCTTTATTATCAGAAATATGGCTGATGAAATGGATATGAATTATTTTGAATTTGATAGTGATAAGAAGGATATGGAGCCAGTAGTTATTTTTGATTTGGGTTAAGGAGGTTTGTAATGTTAGAACCAGCTATATGGCACAAAGAGGAACTAGAGGAACTTTTTAAGAAAGAGATTTATACAGATGACTTTTTCTTCTATGCGGGATATGGTGGATGTCACGAGCTTCCAGTTATTCAACTTGCTGACCACCAAAGACAGTATGCTATTTGCGATATAGATGAAAACAATAACAAAAAAGTTATTGGATATGTTGCATATAGAGTAAATCCAACAACCAGAGATTGTTATAACTTTGGACTTTATTCTTTTGATAAAAAGAATATCGTGATTGGAATTGATATTAAAAATCTTATGACTGAGTTAATTCAGAAACACCATCGAATTGAGTGGAGATGTATCAGCGGGAACCCGGTTCAGAAATACTATGACATCTTCTGTGATAGGATTGGCGGAAGAAGAGTTTGTTTACATGATGTCACAAAAGATGAAAAAGGTCAATATCATAATGAATATATTTATGAAGTTATAAATGAGAAGGAGGTAACTATATAATGTCAACTATGGATATAATTAAGTATGTTTGTATGTTTTGTCTGTGGTGCTACTTTTTGGCGACTTTCTTTATAGACACAAAGTACACTGCTGATGAAGTAAAAAGTAATATATCACTGACACCCGCGGATAAGGCTTCGCTGCGTGCTTGTCTAAGAGCAGATTTTGTTGGTGTTGTTGTTTGCTTGCTTGGAATGTATTTATTGGGAAAATAGAGCAAAAGAGGGAGGGTTTAACCCTCCCCTTTATTTTTTTAAAAAATTATATTATAATATATATAGAAAGTTAAAGAAAGGTTGTGATTTTATGATGAATATTATTCATGTATGGTATTATTTCTTTGAGGGTGGTAACGGAAAAACTCCAGACTTAACAACAGACTCATTCATTGGAGATGTTGGAGATACTGTCTACATTAACGGAGAGAAGAGAGTTATCCGTGATTATGCGGAAGAGACACTTGACTTTTGTTAATTGGGGGTGACATTTTATGAGATTTATGGTATCTGTTTACATAAAAGAGGACTCATACGAGAGGCGAAAGGAACTTGCGGCAGACGGTTATAAATATAACAAGACGCTTAAGTGGCATAAGATTATTCAATTAGACCAAGAGCAACCGGTTAAAACAACAATAGAAAATGGTATTCTTACTTTTGATTTAGAGGACTCTCTACAAGGTAACGATATGACAGTAGAGAAGATTGTTGAAAATGCCGTGAAAGTATATAATCAAACTCAACACCCTACTGATTGGGTTGGTACTATTGGAGAGCGTAGAGAGTTTAAAGCAGTGTTAGAAGATATTATTCTCTACCGCAACGACTATGGTTCAAGAATGGTCAAGTTTAAAGATGCGGAAGGTCATAATCTGTTGTGGTTTACCGCTGCCGAAATTAAGTGTAATATTGGAGATAAAATTATCTTGAGAGGTACGATTAAAGAACATTCTGAAAGAAAAGGAATTAAGAGTACAATCTTATCAAGGTGCAACATCAAGAAATGCGGGGAGTGATTCCCGCATTTCTCTTTTTTATTGATTTTTTATAAAAAATATATTATAATATATATAGAAAATAAATAAGAGGTGATTTTTTATGGATTTATTTCAACACGAATTAAATGGTTTTTCTCTATATGTTATGCAGTCTAATGAAAATCTTATTAAAGTCGTTAGGACTTTTAGAACAGAGATTCAGAGGAATCCTTACGCAGACGGTTCAGAACTGCTTACAAAAATTATTCAGGCTTATGGTCTTAAAAGGTCAGACTTCACTGATGATGATTATCGAAAGCTGAGTAATGAAGTTAATTATTATTATAGATTATATGGAGAGGACTAATTATGGATAATTTGTTAAATAAAATTTCAGAAGATGACAAAAGAAAAATGACTTATTATCTTTCTGTATATGGTGATATTAAAGACGAAGAATTTGTAGGTATCGACAAATGGCTCGAGCCTTGGAGCTACGCCAAGAGAAAAATGTATAAGGCTCTTGGGAATAATATCATTACTTCTGTGCCTATCTGCATTGAGAAAGATGACGAAACATTACGCCGTCAAGTTGCAGAGTTATTGGACAGTGTCCCAATTATGTCAGAATGGTATGTTGCTTTAGATAAATTAAAGATGTTATATATAGATATTTTTGAAACAGAAGAAACAACAAAAGAGCATACAAAGAGAAAACAGGAAATACTTAATAAGGCGGGATTGACTTTAGACGACCTTAAAGTTTTGCATAGTCAGCTTCTTAATAAAGAGCAATACCGCGGATATGCGGGAGACCAAATCTTCTATAATGATGTAGTAAGGTCTGGAGAATTTCCAATCACTATAAAAATGAGACTATCTTGTAAAAAGAAGATGCTACAAATTCAAAAAGGTTGTAAATGGATGAAGGGCGTAACAAGGCTATTTGAATACCTTGGCGACATCCCGCTCTTTGAAAAATGTGAAATTACAAAACATTTGGAAGAGTTTAGACAGCGTCATTCTACCGTATTTACCGGAAAGAATATCGAAACAGACTTACAGTTTTCTATCCACCCATTCGATTTTCTTACGATGAGTGATAATGCGGAAGGTTGGGAGTCTTGTATGAACTGGATAGACGGAGGCTGCTATAAACTTGGTACTATCGAGATGATGAACTCTAATAATGTTATCTGTTGTTATATAAAGACAAAGAATGATTTTAACTTTTACAGTGATAATGAAGACGGAGAAATTGACGACCTTGTTTGGAATAGTAAGAGTTGGAGATGCCTTTGTTATGTAACAAAAGATATTATCCTTGTTGGAAAAGCATATCCATATGAAAGTAAGATATTGTCTTTAGAAATTCTTAAAATATTGACTTCTTTTGTGAAAGAGAATTTCGGTTGGACATACTCGTTTGGTCCAGAACTCTACGACGATATGAAGTGGATAACAACAGGTTATGGTCTTGACAGAGCCAGAGATTATCTTAGAAATGATACTTATTATAATTTGCAGGGAAAGAAGAATATCATCTTTGAGACCGGTGTTATGTATAATGATATGCTTAATGATAGCAGAGATTTTCATAACTTTTGGTGTGTAAGAAATAGTGTCCCTCATACAAAGTTCATTTCTGTATCAGGCAAATGTAATTGTATCAGTTGCGGGAACCAGCTCTTAAAAATGAAGGACGACTATGATATTACCCGTAGTTATAGAGAAGGCGAATCACACAATGATAGATTTATAAGTGCTGAAACTCCTCTCTGTGAAGAATGTAAAGAGAAATCTGAGCATTGCCCTAACTGTAAGCGCAGACTTGGACGACATAATGAAACTATACCAATAAAGGTTAAGTATCCAGACGGACATATAGAAGAAGTTGCTTATTGTAAGAAATGTTTTGAATATAGACCTTATAATCACACGATTCTTAAGTTCCCTTCTCCTGTTCAATGTAGAATAGGTAGAGAGCCTATTATTGACTTAACTGATATGGCATCTTCTAATTGTGACCCATATCCAAGAATAACTATCATAGACTTGAGAGTAGTAAAAGAGAAAAATGAAGATAATATATATGAGGAGTTAAAGAAGACTATTGAATCTTCTACATATGAATTCCCTTATGGAGTAAGATGGAAACTTAGCACTCTTTATGGTTGTGATGGGCTTTTGGCTTGCAGACATTGTGTAGATAAGTGGGTACAAGAAGGAAAAATGGTTCTAATAAATAATAAATCTTTAAAGGGAGAAGTTTATTATATACCTGAGGATTCTACTTTAGAAGAAGACTTTACTAGACGACTTAATAATGGCTATAAAATACAAGAAATTGATGAAAACTTTATAGTAAAAGGTATTCAATAGAGAAGAAAGTCAGATGGGCGGGAGTCCATTTGACTTTTTTATTATTTTTTGTTATAATTAAAGTATAAAATAATATGAAAGGAGTTTCTTAATGAGATATTGTGTCTACTATACCCCCGATTTTAGATGGAAACAAGAGGTAGATGAATTTATTATTCGTTTCCCAATGGAACCGGGCGGTATTGATTTCAATGTAAATCATTATACAGATTTTGACAAAGACAAGAGATTGCTTTTCAGAATGGACAACTTAGAAGAGATATTAGATTCTGAATACTGGACAAGTAATCTTGAAGCGGTTCTTTGTAAATTAAATGAAGAAGATTTTAGTTTTGCTTTTTGCTTTAACAGATACCGCAAAGGTGCAAAAAGAATGATAGAGATAATGAAAGAGTTTGAAGTTGACTATTTCTTTACTAATTATGCGGTTACTTTAAGTCAATTTGCGTCTTTTGTTAAGATGGGTGCTAGTGATGTCTATGTTGCGGAAGACCTCGGTTTTATGCTCGATAAGGTCAAAAAGATTGCGGACGCCTTGGATCCATTTGTCAACATTAGAGTTATTCCTAATGTTGTTCAGTGTCCAAAAGGAGCAAAAGACAATACTCCATTATATCAAAAATTCTTCATTCGACCAGAAGATACATATGTATATGAGCCTTTTGTTGATATCTTTGAATTATGGGGAGATACTTCTGTTCAGTTTAAAGCATATAAGGATAGATTATGGGAGAATGATTTTGATATTCTATTTGACATTGTTGAAACAGAAGATGGTAAGGTTGGGGAAGGCGATTTTAACAATGCGTGTATCATCCCTGGTTTTGCGGCAAGGCGTGTAAAATGTGGATTAGATTGTCTTTATGGAAAGTGTAGTATCTGTAAGGGTGCATTATCCGTAGCTAAAACTTTGAATTCTGATGAATTTGGTTTAATCTTTGATGTAGAAAAGAATGACGGTTGGTACGCTATTCCTCCTGAGAAGAGAGAGCCTTTGAAGAAAGAACTTATGGAGAAACTTAACATAACAGAAGAAGAGGCTGAAGAGAGAATTGAAGACTATGAGTTCGAGAGAGAAGATAATGAAATCTATTATGATGAAGATGAGGATACTTATTTTGTTATAATAGAAGAAGTTGATGAAAGCGAAGTCGGACAAGACCCAGATGCAGAATACTTCTATACATTAGAAGAAGTAGATGACGATGAAGAGAAAGGAGAATAAGAATGTACGAAGATGACGATTACTTTGACGATGAATTGCTCGATGATCTTTATGACGAAGATGAAGAAGAAGACGACGAGTATGATGACGAAGATGATGAGTACGATGAATATGATGATGAAGACATCTACGACTTTGAGGACTTAGGTTTCGATGAAGATGATGAGGACGACGATGAAGAAGATGATGACTTCAGCGATATTTCTGATATGTTAGATGATTGGTAAAAAGGAGAATACATATGACAGACGATATATTTCAAAAATGGAAAAACGAGTATAAAGAAATTATTAAAATGCATTGTCATATGGAGACCCCGCGGTTAAAGAAGTATCTATCAAATTATTTGAAAGATGATCCCGATTATACGGTAACAGAAGGCGACAAATGGATTTTTGGACAGGGGAATAATGATGAATTCCCCGTCCTTTTAATTGCCCATATAGATACTGTCTTTGATAGTAAATATCTTGCGTGTAACTATGCATCAAAAGACGATAAAACTATTCCTCCTCTTAAAGACGACCTTTTTTGGAAAAAGCATATCTATTATGACGAGATAGAGGGGATTATGTGGAGTCCGGAAGGATTAGGTGCGGATGATCGTGCGGGAACCGCCGCAATTCAGTTTTTAATTGAACATGGTTATAAGCCTTCTGTTCTTTTTACCGATGAAGAGGAGATAGGCGGCCTCGGCGCACTCGATTTTATTGAAGAATATAGTTTTGCTCCAGAGCCATACCGCTTTATTCTTGAGCTTGATAGACAGGGTAAAAAAGACTTATGCGGATATAACTGTGAAAATGAAGATTTTTTAAATTGGCTTTCTCATTATGGTTATAACATTGAAAAAGGTACTTTTTCAGATATAGTACATATAGCAGAGCAGTGGGATATGGCAGCAGCAAACCTCTCTATTGGGTATTATAATGAGCATAGCCGATTAGAATACTTAAATTTAAATCAAAGTATGAGAAGCATTATAAGAATAATCCAAATTCTCCAAGACTCTTCAATAATACTTCCGCAATACTTCTATAAAGATAAAATCATTGATTTTTATAAAAATTTTTAGTATAATATATATAGAAAGTTAAGAAAGGAGTAAAATTGGTTATGGCAAAAGGACAAGAGTCTAAAAGTAATATAATGAAGATTTTAACTACTATGTTCGGCGATAAGGCTTTTATTGCAAGTGATAATAAAACCCTTCGTGTTTCTTGTATAGAGAATGGCGAACCAGTAGAGATTAAGATAGCTTTGACGGCTGCGAAAGACCTTGAGAGAGGTGGATCGCCTGCCGCAGACGAAGGCGGAGTTTTAAATTTCTCTGATACTCCTTCTGTTGACGATTTGCAGATAACAGAAGAGGAAAAAGAAAATTTGAGGAAAATGATTGAAGAATTAGGAATATAAGAAAGGAGCGGGAGGCATATGGTTTGGAAAGCAACTGAATGGCAGAGTGCAAGTGGTATGTGGCATTGTCAATGTGTTGATGATTTCACGAAAGGCAGTGCAAATTGGTTACATCCGGTAAGAATTTTGAAGATGTCTCCCGCAGAATATGTGAAGATGATGGTGGAGAAGTATCACGCTATTGTTACATATTCAGAAGATTTTTCTTTTGTTGGATTTCAGTGGAAAAGTCAAGCAGATATGAGAAAGTTTAAGAATTTTATCAATAAGGAAGCAAGAACAGTTAATTATCAATATTAAGAAACAAATTGATTTTTTATAAAAATTTTGATATAATATATACATAAGGTTAAGAAATGATTTCATTTCTGATTTTGATAAAAAGAGGATTTGAAATCTTATAAAATTTTTGTTATAATATATATGTAAGGTTAAGAAATACAAAATATGAAAGGAATGGTGAAACATGAGTAAAGCAAAGAGAATGGGAAAAACACATAGCGTATCTAAGGGTGGTCATAAGGCTGCAAAGAAAGCTAGAGAGGCTAAGTTACTTGCAAAGTTTGCAAAGAGAAGAGAGGCTGGCAAGACTTATGAGTATAAGTCAGTTGAAGAGACTCTTGGTTCTAATGCTTCAAAGCGTGAGATTATTCAGGAGAAGAACAAGAGAGCAAATAAGAACGCTAATTCCGGTAACAAGACAGAGTATGATAAGTGGAAGAGCGTTCAGCGTAAGCAGGATAATAGATTAGCGGAGGTTGCGGAAGCTGAGAAGGAAGGCAGAGCACAGAAGAAGTCGTGACAATGAGAGGAGAAAACCTCGGTAAAACAACCGTGTTTGGCGACTACCCGATAACATAAGTCGCATATGGGCTTGCACTGGTATCGACAGGGCTTTAGTAAGGTAAAGTTATTCCACTAGGATAATTCGTTATCCGAAACACTTCATAAAATAAACGCAAAGTTTACTTCTTATCCACAGGCAATCGCTGCCTAGTATAGTTTAGCGAGGATACAAAAATGCCTATCTTATAGATAGATTTTTGGTTTGTACTCTATAAGGTTCAAAAGACTAACCAAGTTCATTACTCATAATAATAATTCTTTCTTTAACTATTATGGTGGTAGATAATAACGATACAAGAACGAGTTTTGGACAGGGGTTCGACTCCCCTCAAGTCCATCATCGCAGATAGACAAGTATTAAAAGTCGAGAAGAAAATATAGCGGGGTTCACGAAGAACACTAGAGGGACTAACCTCTTTAAAAAAGTTGTTTGACATCTTCGTCCGATGCGGAAGGTTGAAACTACTTCCTCTGCGATATTAACGCACCGTGATGCAATTGGCAGCTAGCTTGGCTCATAACCAAGAGGTTGCAGGTTCGAATCCTGCCGGTGCTACTCAGGCGTCTTAACCAAGTGGTTAAGGTAGGGGTCTGCAAAACCCTGTTCGTCAGTTCGATTCTGACAGACGCCTCTTTTGGCTCGGTAGCTCAGCGGATAGAGCAATCGCCTTCTAAGCGATGTGCCGTAGGTTCAATTCCTACTCGAGTCATCTTGCGAATGTGGTTCAATGGCTAGAACTTCAGTCTTCCAAACTGAAAATGAGGGTTCGATTCCCTTCATTCGCTGCCGTGGGACGGATACCACGCTAAAGTTGTCCGGTGGATAGCACACAAGGCATTCAGATGTGTTTTGGCGACTGAGGAACGCCCTTTGCCCAAAGAAGCCTCGGGAAGATGCGTCTGTGATGACAGCGAAAATGACTTCAAGTTGGGGATACCGCAAATAATCCCGCCCGTTGGAAATAGTGAGTATCAGGATTGCGTCTGAGAAAGCTCGTGACCGTTTGTCGTTGCTCGGTCATTTCGTTTCGGTAGCTCAGTGGACAGAGCACTTGTCTACGGAACAAGGTGTCGTAGGTTCGAATCCTACTCGAAACGCTTATCAAAAATATTTGATTTTTAATAATATTTTTGATATAATATATATAAAGATAAGAGATAACTTAATAACAATATCAGCTTGCGGTAACCGGTCAATGCCGTGAAGAAGCCTGCCAGAGAAAGATGGTTTGTCGAGGGAAGACGAATAATCAAACTTTACCCGTCTCAAATCCGGAAAAGTAGAATTCGTGCTATAAAAAAATCGGGGAGCACAGAAACGGCGGAAGTTATTAAGTTTTCGGTGAGTTACCTCTATTGGAGAGAGGGGCGGATTGTAAATCTTGCTACGCTAGAAACACTGTAGGTTCGATTCCTACCTCACCGACACGGCGCCATGGTCAAGTGGTGAAGACATCGCCCTTTCACGGCGGTATCACGGGTTCAAATCCCGTTGGCGTCATTTTAGTAGATACTGCGGAGAAAACCTGTTCTAACTACTATAAAAAAGTAACAACAACCGCACAGTTGGTCGTTAGTGCGTTAACAAAAACCACAGTAGTTTGATACCGGAGTTACTATAACAAACAAACCGGCGTCCTTTAGGGCGGGACTAAAAGCCCTCCGTTTAAGGAGATTGCAGAGCCTTGTAGATCTGGACCTTAGTTCACGGTTAAGAACTAAAAAACTTTCTCTAAAAGGTCGCATGAAGATTGGTTATATCGCTAGACAACGCAGCGTGGTTGGGCAAAGGAAGCGTAGTATGCATACGGGGCGGTTTTAGCTATTTTCCGTCACAGCAAAAATAGCGAGAGTTATTACTCTAGGAAATAATATAACAGACCGGAGGAGATAGGGGTTCAAGTCCCCTACTGTCCGTAAAGGGCGGTTAGTATAATGATAGGGCAATTATACCTTTGCGAAGTTGTATTTCCTGTGGCTAACAGATGAGAGTCCCAATTTGGTGGACGGTTCTAGATGGTCGGGTCAGCTTCCCCGGTTGAGCAGGTTTCCGAAAAGAAGATTTCTGAAAAGGCTAGTCTGAGCAGTGTGTCTCGGATTAGCCTTTTTTGTGTATCTTCGGTCATGTTAATATCATTTGTTTTAGATATTTTTAATATACTTTAGGAAAATAATTCTATATGTAGCTGAATGATAAGTATATCGGCTCGGCACGAGCTCGATAGAAGTTCAGAAATGAAAGAGGGTTTTAACTTTTTTTGATTAAAACTATTTTCACAATATTTTTCTTTTTATTCCCAAAAGAAAGGAGGGTTAAAATGACAAAAGAACAATTTATACAAAAGTTGGGTTTATTAA
>Ga0326513_10000121_pt1 | contig 60205 bp, 98 predicted proteins | sample 2_2465_0518_D_FD_203654 | JGI IMG/M metagenome (GOLD analysis project Ga0326513, IMG submission 203654) | Bovine rumen microbial communities from UC Davis, California, United States - 2_2465_0518 | ecosystem: Host-associated > Mammals > Digestive system > Stomach > Rumen | place: USA... | reverse complement strand
TTTGTGCATTCTGACGAAAACGGTTGTATTTTCCCTATACCTAAGCGGACACTTATTCGTCATTCTGCACAATATTCTCCTCGGTTCTTGGGAGGAAATTAAGGGTAATGCTACCTATATTGTTAGACATACTCTTCTGTTCCAACTTCATCGGTAATTCTATTTGATGTTTAGCTAACTCATTCGCTGCCTTAATGCGAGTATCAAGCGATGCTTCAATACCGAATTGGTCAAGGACTTCTCCACGCATTACGGAGGTGTAGAATTGTAGTATCTCCGTGGGTTTCGCTGTTTTTGCGTCCTCAATTGCTTGTAATCTCGCTTGGAGTTCTTGGTTGACGTTCTCTCGTCTGAGAAGCTCGCTCGCTCGTCTTGCATATCCATTTTGACTCTTACACTTCATTCCAGCTTCAATACAAGCTTGAGTACCATTACCGCCATTAGCTATATAAGCTGATACAAAAGCTAATTCTATCATTGTTAATGGCTTTATATCTGTATTATATTGCTTTAAATTTAATAAGGCTGTATTTGCACTCATTTTTCTTCTTCTATCTCCCGGGAACGCTGCCGCTTATCTTTTGTTTATAGTTGCTTTCCTTACTACTTGCTATTCCGGTTTATAAATCCTAAGATATTAATCCAACCTATCTGCTGAAAATATTAGAGAGTTAGTTAGACATTTTCTATCTCCTATTCTCCCGGAATCGCTTCGCTATTATTAGTTAGACATTTCTTGAAAAAGCAACGGGCATATATTTCAATGCCCGTTACCTTCGTGTTCGCAATTAAATTGTTGCTGCTTTAAGCTCAATGGTAATGGCTGTTGCATTGTCAATCTTCAGCGTTGATACTTCTCTTTCAAGAAGTGCTGTGTTCAATGCACTCTGCCCGCCGGTGTAAAACTTAATCAGCTCGGTTTCGTTTTGGTCCAGAAGTGTAATCTGAATCTTAACGCTCGTAATTGCGTTTACCAATTCTGCAAGTGTCATTGGCGTGCCCTCCTATAGGATTTAATTGCTACACTTGCATTATACAACATTAATTCTAAATATGTCAACCTACTTCCTGAATAATCATATCATGTGCTCCTGGTAGTGAACGCTCATATTTCATCTGTCGGTATGCGTCCATATATGTATCAAAATATGCCATCGGTGTCCAACCACTTTCCATACAGACTAATATTACAAACTTTCCACTTTCTACATTTTCAGTTTCTTCTTCAGTTTCGTCTTCCGGGGTACTTTTCTTTTCTTTAATTCTTTCTATTGCGGTTTTTACTGCTGTTGTTATTAGATAAAAGAAAAACTGAATTATCGCCATGAATACATTTAGAGCGAATTCCACTAATACTACTATACATCTATAAAACAGTATTAAAATTGCTGTTATCATTTATGTCTCCTCAACGTTTTCAAGTGAATTTTGCTTAACACAATTTGGACATAATATCATATCGTCCACCTCTTCATAATCTTCATACGTACAATCCCAGCCACAACAATCACAGAATACAAGCGGTGTTAATTCACCGTCAATCGTTTCCCATATTATCATGTCTATACTCCTTACCAAACGCAAAACCGCTCTTCCAGGCACGAAACTTCTCCCATGCTTCTCTTGCGGTACTACCCGAACAAATTACATCTATACCACCATGCTCTCCTCTATGACCGATAGCCACATAGTTCAGAGAAGCTGTATACGTCATTGGTATATCTGGGTGAGCTTCATTCCAATCATATATCCATATACCAACATCTGATATTGTTATTCTACACTTACTCATAATCGTCTACAACTCCTTCCTTTGTAAGTACATACTCAATGCTATGCTTTAAATCATTCAAACACGCATTAGGCCACTGCTCACCATTCCTTTCAATCATTTTCTTCCAGGAATATATGATTTTCAGTAAATCACGTTTAGAAGTCATTGACTTTTCCTCAATACTTTCCACAATACTTGCGTGTCTATCAACACTGGCATCATCATAACACATAATCATTCCTCCTCAAATAATATCAGAACTCGCTCATTGTACCAAGTTACAATCTGATTATACTCTAACTTCTTATCTGAAACAATTGTAACATACTTATCTCCGTATGTAGGTTTCCCATTAACACTAATTCTTATGCCTTGATACTGATACATGATAACCTCCTTATCTCATACTCATATACATTTCTAATTCATCACAATACAGCGATGAATTTATCAGACTATTCCAACCACGTCTGTCTTCAAAATAAAAACTACGTGCTTCAGGATATTCCTCTCTTGCCTTTTCGATTTTACTTTCTTTCCAAAACATAAGATAATCATCGTCAAGGTCATCGCCAATTGTGTAACGGTCATATTCCACTTCGCTACCGCACTCATCTACCATTATCAGAACCATATTTCCACTCATATTAATCCTCCTCATGTCTTAATGCGTACAAGGTAGTGATGCTAATAGCAATCACAAGCATCGACAACAAAAACCAGATAGTATCTGTTACAGCTATTATAACTCCCGGAATTGAAAACAATATTGCCAATAGTACCATAGCCTTTTTTACTGAAACTGCCATAATTTACTCCTTTCAGATTAGTGGTGTTTATAATCATTTTTGATTATGTAATTATTATACCACAATCTTATGGAATTGTCAAAGACTTTAAAATAGGGCGGTATATTTCAACCGCCCCTTCTTTCATTATTCATTTGCCATTTCTGAAATCTTTGCAAGTACTTCCAAGTATATAGGATATTTCCATGCTGAATAATAATCTTCATTGGGAACCGTGAACCATGTTTCATCATGTTCTTCATCTGCCTGATGATACTCCATTGCGTCCCATTGCATTGCTGTAAATACTTTCTCATAAATGTCTTTCAGTACATCAATGCGTCTTGCACGCTGTTCCATCTGTTCGACTTTGTCTTCCCATTCCTTGCGAAGGTCTTCCCATTTCGGCTCAACCAAATTCATTGCTTCCTGATTTTCAACAACTTTTCTTCTTGCCATAGTGTGTTTTCCTCCTTAATCAATATACTCCGCAAATCTACCATCTTCACGCACTATTGCGTGAATATTATCCACCTCAATACCGATATCCGTACATAAAGGAAGTTCCTTTTCATCGGTACCTTTCTTAACCTTCGGGAAACCGTCAGCGGTTCCCTGCGTTGCGTACACGATACGTCCGGTTACGCCATTGATAACAAAGCACTGCTTGGTTTTCGTGGTGTTCTGTAATGCCCACATTTCGAGCATTGCTCGTCCAAGTGCGGTCATGGTCGTGTCCACATTGCCGGTTTTCTTTGAACATCTGAACAGTACATAGGGACACATAATTTCGTGGTCTGTCATTTTAATTCCTCCTTTGGTGTGTTTGGTGTTGATAAACTATCCATCTTTCACGGTCCACCTCAACGAGATAGGCGTTATTCAATTTCGTTGTTTATCATTTATTACATTATACATTGTATCATAATCTTTACAATCTTGCAAAGACTATTTATATAGTGCTAATAAATTACCTCACAGTCTGATTTTCGTGCCAAGCGTAATGTGCAACCAGATTCCAGCTGAACATATACATATCTTTTATTAAACTTTTCTACCTTAAATGTTTCTCCCTTGGGTATTACACCATACCCCGGAATTACAAGGTTGTGTGATATTGCTATCTTTTTCATAGTCCCTCCTTAATCCCATGCATCTGGTGCCATGCTTTTATGATAGCTTTCAGAACTATTCCACGTTGCCTTCCAAGAAATCCCGAGAACTTCCTTATCTTTGATGTGTTCAGCAAACCAATATGAAGTTATTGCCTTCTCTAAATCATCTACATCAAAAGTGTCTTTATCGTCCATTTCAATATCAATAGAAAATTGTCTTACCATAATATTCCTCCTTATCAGTTTGCAAGAAAAGGGTCGTTCCACCACTCTTCGCTCGGTTTAGTTTCTTCAATCCTGAAATTATGATGTGTCTGCATCATTCTTCTATCTTCATCATCAGGGTTGTTCTTTATCCTATCCAAAACTTTTTCTGCCAGGTCACGACCTCCCATTATCGTATACACAAGACAACCTTCGTACTTATCTGTATCACCAACTATAATCCATCCCATCTTTCTACCTCCTTATTTTTTAGAGAATTAGTTAGACATTTCTAAAGCCGGAACTTGGGTACTTCAACACACCTATCAAGTAACCAATTAAGAAAATCTGTTATAGTTATTTCATCTGCCCATTCACCGATTGTATTTTTAAACTCTTCACTCTCCATTTCCTGTGCCCAATCATCATAACAAGGTAAACAACCCGTCTGGTCAATGCACAATTTACGCTGTTCAATAAAGTAATCTGCAATTTTCTGATATAGATCGTCTTTACGAACAAATGTTTCGGGGTGTGAATTGACGGTATCTAAAAACCATCTTCGGGGTGTCATTGTAGGTTCATCTTCAGCTTTGTTTTCATTATACATTTCTATATATTCAACCACGCTATGAATAACATTCTCATTATACATATATCCATGGTCTTTATATGTGTCTTCAATCATCAGCTCAAGTGTACTCATCTTTATACCCTTCCTTCGATGTACTTTCTATCATATCCACGGAATAACTGATTGCAAATCTGTGTGAACTGCTTACTTGTAGTTCTGCTGTACTTACCAATCTCATATACAACGTGTTCCTTACAGTCTATAAGACCAACGATTGTATGATAAGACTTGATAAGTCTGTAACGCTCGTCAAACTCATCTGAAATCCATGCCTGACACTTGTGGAACTGTACCCAACAAATTCCCCACTTCTTACTACATTCCTGTGCAATCTTAATAATGTCTTCCATAATGTTTCCCTCCTTTAATTAGACAGTACATCATATACTTCCTGAGTTTCATATCTTAAACGACCACCGTCCCACATCGGTCCTAAAAACCCTTTGTACTCAGGCTGATTATCAAGTTCTGCTCTGTGTACGCAACCGCCACGTGCTCGTACTTCTGAAAGGTCTTCAGTGTATCCACTTATTTCATATGGTACTTCTTCAAATGAAGCATAAGTCTTACACTTCCATCCCTGTTTATCAATGCCTACGAAAATAATTTCCATTCTTTACTCCTTTCAGTTCTGGTGTGTGTTGTGTTTCATTTTTGAAACTAAATACATTATACTATATTCTATTATAATTTGCAAAGACTTTTTGGTTACTTCCAAACACTTTCCCATTCGAGATTGAATTTTCGTATAAGTTTCCAAACAAGTTTATTCTCTATATTTGAAAGACCCAAGGAAATCACTTCGGAATCTCTTCGCCAAATAGTGTGGTCTCCTTTTCCCGGTCGTGGCTCAAAACCATTGTTACGTAGCATACGCTCAAGTTTTTTACTTTCGCCATCCCATGAGGGTCGGTTTGGCACTTTATGTCCACTCATACGCACCTCACTTTGAAGAAAAACAATGGTTGCCTACTTGACATAAAGGAGTGCCAAAACCGTGGTAATTTCCTCTCTGAAACCATAACGGCTTTGGTATCCAACCTTCACGAAACAGCTCAAGTGCTTTCAAACAATCTTCGTTCGGTGTAATTCCTGTTCTATGCATTGATGTTTGGAACGCAGGTGACTTCCACATTTCCTTTACAGTTTGTCCAAATGCTTCACAACGACATTCACCTGTATACATTACCCAGAGCATTCCTTCAACGCCTTCGCCTTCAGCTTCACGCATTGCCAAATCCATATAGTACCAATCTTCTTCTGATGTTAAGTTTCTCTGAATTTCCTCAACGTATGGTACATAGACATATTCCGCAACGGTTTCCGGCTCGGTTTCAATATAAATATATTCAATCTGTTTTTCTGGTGGTTCAGTAGATACCGAATAATCGTGGCTGAAATATGAACCTGTGCATACTACTCCAAAAATTGCACCTAACGCTAATAATGCAACATAATTAATTATCTGTTTCATTTTTACCCACCTTTTCTTTTGTAAAATAAAGAACACTTGTCCAAGGGAACATTGTTACTTCCCCATCCATTGTATCGGTAACTACAAGACCATTGTCCCAATACTCAAATGTATATCTATCATTCTCAAAAGTAAAAATAGCTGAATTTATTAAATGAATTCTTATTCTCATAGCTCACTCCTTATAAAACTTATCAACAATCCAATCTTCAAAAGTCTCTCCGTCCATATCAGTACCGATAAACCATTCCGGATTGTCTGAATTGAACCCTTTAAAAATAACTTTCTGTCCGGTTTCTTTACTTACAAGAACATCATTTACATTCCACATAATTTTTACCTCCATTATTTTTGTGGTATTTTTAATTACAAAATGATTATATCATAATCTTATGAAAATTGTCAAAGATTTTCTAACACGATAAAAGACTTGTGATTTACACAAGCCTTTTATCTGAAGGATAGGAAATGGAACAGATTAGCAAAGAAGAATTTATTCGGAGGTATTCTTCGTTATACTCTTAGCGTAGTCAATGCACTCTTCTAATTGAGTGTCTTCAAATGCGTTCCACTTATTTTCAAAATCCTCCGCACCTTTTATCTTGTTTGTTGGTGGTATAGGATTGCCATTGAACGCATACCATAAATTTCTAAGAAACAATACAACTTGAATTTGGCTAGCAGTTGAAAACAATTCTATATGCTGTGATTTAGTTTCACCTGCTCGGGATTGGGATATCTTATACACAGTAACAGGTCGATTCTGCTTTTCGCTGAAAAATTGTGACCTGGCAACAATTATCCGCATATTCTTAGCATTGAGAGCGAATTGCAATTTATACATCATATCGAGATTACTTTTTGGCATCGCCGCCTCCTATCTGAAATAATACAGATTGTTTGTTAGACAAAATCCGCTCGTAGCAAATCGGTCCATATCCCAACTTTCGAGCATCGTCTGATTTAAGCGTTCTGCCACATCTCAAACATTTTTTATGCAATTCAGAGCTGTCAAGCGCTATATATTTATAATCTATTTTGCCCATCAGTTTGTTTATAAAACAGTAACATCCGCTGCTTAGTTTGTCAAGTAAATTTTTTGTAAACTTTAGACTTTTTTAACGACTTCGTATTTTGCGGAGAGCTGCATTTTTATTTTTAGTGGTATAAATTACCATTGATTTATTTTTCGTTCAGCTCTCCGTGAAATACGTGAGCGTGTCTTTATTATATGATATGCAATAATGCGTACATTGTGGCGTTTCGGTCGTCTACTAAACCATTCTTTATATCTTCAACTGTACGTGCTATAAACCGAACAGCATTTACAAGTTCGCCGGACTGATATTTTTTATGTGCATATTTCTTATTAAAATATATCTGTCGGTTGTCAAGTCCTGTCGTTCCGGCTATATCGTTGTTCTCGCACACTTGTATTAGCAAAACTGTCTTCATACTGTTATACAACGTTCCAAGAATGTTTATTGATGAAACACCGTTGCTTGTCAATGTTTGTGCTATGCGTATACTTTCCTTCTTATCTCGCCTGCACACCGCATCTGTGAATTTGAACACATCTGTTTCTTCCAAATCACCTATCACGCCATTATCCACAAACTGTCTAAATGCTTTATTTTTATCGGTTATTGATGAATGCCTGAGCTTATCAATTTCTAGCATAGCCAGGTCGTAAGAGCCATTTACTTTGTTAGACAATTCTTCAACATAGGCATCCGATAAGTCAATTTCCTTTTTGATATAGTTACATAAAACAGAGTGTGCAAGTGGCTCAAACTTGACAATGTTATCTTCAAAGTGCTTTGAAAACTTTAACCTGCTATCAAGTTTGGTATATATCAGAATAACTGTGTTTTTCCCAATAGTGCTTTCAAACGTACTGAACACTTTATCCTGCTTGATAAAATCATCATCGCCACGAATTGCGTAGAGATTATTTGACGGTCCAAACATTGAAGGAGTAGAAAGTGTTTCCATTATATCCAACACACTATCAACCCTTGTTATCGGTAAGCCTAAAACTTTACTTATCTGATTTAGGTATATATTGATTATACCAATCTCTTCGCCAACAAACACGTAAAAGTTTTTCAGCTGTTTTTTGATAATGCTATCTTTAAGTTCGATTATATTCATAAACAAACCTCTCTAATATCAAATACCCAACCGTCATAAAGTTGCTGTTTATTCACACCTACTTTCTGTAACTTATTAAGATAGATATTAGTTACCGTTATCATGCAGCCATTCTTATGTTCATCAGTATTATGTATTAAATCCAACATTGCTATATACAAAAACATTTGCCAGAATAATCCTAAATCATATCCGTCTTCGGTTTTTATAGCAAGTTTTAATGAGGACTTAAATGCGTTTGCAGGTTCAACTTCTACGATGTTGTCATACACCAGCTTTACGTAGTCATAAAATTCCTGTATATTATAACCCATAAGCATATCAACATCGCCGGGTGTGTAACAAGTTGGTATCAATATATCCAAATCAGACTTTGAAAGTGTAGTTTCGTGTGCCTCAACATACGTCCTTATATCTGAATTGGAGTAAGGGAACATACGCAATACATCTGCCCTACTTTTTACCGTATCAAGTAGTGAAGACTCATCTTGTACTGTAAGAACAAAGTATGCATTGACCGGAGGTTCTTCAGTTATTTTGAGCATCGCATTTTTTGCTTCTGCTCTCATTGTATCCGCATCTGCAAAACAATACAAAACTCTTGTTGCTGATGTATATGCTGTATCTATTACTTCACGAACATTCTGAACACTTATATCTGTTTCAGAATATACACAACCTAAAGTTTCAGCTATTACTTCGGCTATTCTTCGTTTACCACTACCTTTTCTTCCTACAAGTACGATGAAATGGGGCAAATTGTTTCCGACTTTAAGAATATAATCAAGTAGAGCGGTTTGTCCTATTATGGGTACTTTCATACTTTATCCTCCACGAATGTAAGCAGTTTTGCAAGTATCAGTACTCTAGGGTTTTGGTCATACTTTAATGCTGAATTGAGTTGACAGATATAATCAACTAATCGGATAAGGAATGAGTAGTCGTACTTTATATCTGATATGTTGGTAGGTAAAGTTGTCAAGCTCATATCGTGTGATATATTGTAGATTGACAAATTCAGCACAAACTCAAAATACTGCTTAATGAATAGTTTTAAATCCGCACCTGAATTATAAACTTCTTGAACCGTGTTTATAATCTCTGCTCGGTCTGAAAGAGCTAAAACATTAGTGAGATGTTGCATTACCGAATAATCGGCTACACCTAATGCTTTGGTTACGTTCTCAACTGTAAGTTCTGTGTTAAATGATAAACACTTGTCCATAAGTGTTATAGCATCACGCATACCACCTTCAGCTATTTTTGCAATATACTCAATAGCATCTCTGTCAACTGTGATACCTATATCATTAGGTCCTGTTTTTCCCGGATATTCATTCTGTAAAATATACACAAGCCTGTTTATGATACCTTGTGTTGATATTTTCTGAAAATTATAGCGCTGTACCCTTGACAAAATGGTTGCTGGTATTTTTTCAGGGTTAGTTGTTGCCATAATGAATATCGCTCTTGCAGGTGGTTCTTCAAGTGTTTTGAGAAACGCATTCCAACCCTGTGGTGTTATCATGTGGCACTCGTCCACAATGAATATCTTATAATCACTATCAATAGGTTGAGTCTGTGCATCTTCGATTAGTTTCCTAATATCATCAACACTATTATTACTTGCTGCGTCCAATTCGATAGGACGACCTTTACCACCGTTTATCTCATTTGCGAATATTCTCGCTGCGGTTGTTTTACCACAACCTGCCGGTCCCGTGAATAAATAACCATGCTTAATTTCATTAGATTTAAGCTGGTTTGTAAGTATATCAACAACCTCGCCTTGTTCGGTTATGTCATCCCAAGTGTGAGGTCGATACTTTATTGCTAAACTATCAGCCATTTGACTTCTCTCCCTTATAATAAAATCTTCCGTAGTTACAATGCTCTCCATATCTGTTTGTCGTGTTCACGATAACAGTTTCTATATCGTACTGCTTACGGAGTGAAAATATAAGAGAAGAAATACGTGTAATACCATACAACTTAAAAGCTTCCATGCTTGTAATACTTCCCTTGGTTTTTAAATGCTCAATAAGTGCGTGGGACTGACCTCTCTTACCTCTGTTCATTTCCTTCATTTTTTTCCTCCAATGTGTTTACAAGTGTTTTAAAGAGCTGTTCATCTATTATATAATAATTCCGGGGATTATGACTTTCCCCAAAATTAAAACATAATGCTGAATATGATTTACCCATTGCAAATGCTTCTTCTTCATTTTTATCGAGCCATTCACGGTGGATTGAAAATGACTTCTTCTCAGTAATACAAGTTTTACACTCTATCAAGAAATCATCAGTTCGCACATCGCCTTTGCTGAAAAGTGTTGCACCACTATTAGCGGTTTGCTTCCCGCCAACACTCTTTGCCACTTGTTTCTCTTGTTTGTTAGAAAAATATCTTGTGGGTTTCATATCATACCTCCGAGCGTGGGTAAGGATTCGAACCTTACATGATTGTTCAATAGCCGTAATGTGTTATCACTCCGTGTGTAACAATCTTTAGATAACTTTTCGCGTCTACCCATTCCGCCACCACGCAAACAACCCTGGTAGGATTCGAACCTACGATAATCGGAACCAAAATCCGATGCCTTACCACTTGGCGACAGGGCTAAATGTTATTTACATTATTTCAAAACTAAATACATTATACCACAATCTATTATGCTTGTCAAGTTTAAATTATAATACCGCATTATCCTTTGCTGCCATATACAAATTACACCATTCAAGTGCTGTTGCTGTAAACTTCACATTATCAGACCACCACTTATGACTTCCCATTATTGCAAGACCACGTTTATCAGCTAATGCTAAATTATCAAGTGAACAATTTTCTGTGTTATGGTCTAGGTGTACAACCGTAAATCCTTCGGGTATTTCACCGTGAGCATCAACCCACACTTTTTCCTTTAGCGGTATCCACCAAGGTCTTTTCATATTATGACCATTACCACCTAAAACACTGCCTGAATCTCCCTCACATAACTTTACCTTTATCATCGGTATTTTAGAAGTGTTTGATGTATATAACCTTATTGTACCAATGGGTAACTGTCTGCGTGTTGAAGACCCATTATTGCCTTTAGAAAAACTACCTTTATTTATACGCCTGCCTTTTTCTTTTTTCTGTGGCTTATGAATTTTAAGAGTCCGTTCACAATGCTTCATAAGTCTGCAATTGGAATATGCCACATCAAAAGTTGAATTAAAATCTTTTGAAAGTGATACCCAATTATTATCATACTTGCCATAATTATCAGATAACCACTTATCCATTTCTTCAGTGTAGTGATAAGTATTGAGAGTAGTTGATACACTCACACCTATACGATGCAAATGCTGGTTCATTTGCTGAGTAGTTATAGAAGTTCCGTGAATTGCATTGAACAAATCAACAAAATGCTTCTGATTTCGATACTCCATTACGTGAGCATTTTCACGTATCCACTTATCCATTTCGTGTGTATAAGTTCTAGGTGTGCGAGTACCAACTTTCTCTCTATTCATAACTTATTCTCCTATCATATCACCGAGTATCGAATGCTCAAGTGTCTTTGCCTGTGCAAGTGCTTTCTCATATTCAAGAATAAGTTTACCATTATTTATCATCTGTTTTGCTACACCGATGATTATCTTGGTCTGTTCGTTTTCAATTTCACGCTGTTCCTGTGTAAGGTCGTCATTCAAAGTCACCTTAATACGGTCTCCCATTACACCATGAAGCTCAACTAATGTCATTTGTGTTTCCTCCTTTTGTGTGTTTTGTGTGTTTAATTATAGTCGGGTTCCATTCCTGTTTTTTCAGCGTTCTGACGAATACTGTTATTTGCTACAATATCATCGAACCATCTAGCACCGCACTGTAACTTGAAAATGGGATTATACAAATAGGGAATTACAAGGAATGTCAAGTCGTCTTTGTACGCATTACTTCCGGTATAACCGTATGCTTTATTCATAAACTTCCCTGAAAAATAATACCCTATCATTTCAGGCATATCGTAACCAAAATTACGTGCTTGTTCTTCAAACACCATAAGCCCACGTTTACCATTTTCGGAATGAATGTCAATGCCTTCAAATGTAAACATTGAAGCATTGCAAAATTCCTCAAGCATTTCCTCTCTGTCCTCTGGTACTTTAATTAGTTTCATTTCCTACCTCCGTTTAATTATTATTAGTTTGTGTTACCACATACTTTGCTAACTTGTTAAGGAACAACATAAACTGTTCAGGGTCGTCCCACTTTGGAGTCTGCATTTCTTTCACTTCATCTTTAACATCGCCTACAATATCATCTTTTATGTCGCTTATATATTCGTCAATTACACCTATAAGTTCACCTTCCGTAACATAATTTCTACGACTAAATTCATCATCTACAGCATCTGCGGTCATAAACTCGTCAAAATCGTAATTGTCTAATATATCATTGATACGGTCTATATCGAGCTCTATAAGGTCATCAATATCGTGTAAAGGCACCACATCATTGATAATATCTTCAACAGCATCACGGTCAAGCATATCACTTTCAAGAGAATTGAGCCTTTCATCAATATTACCGCATGATTTAAGCTCTTTTATTTGCTCTGCCATCTGTACGCCCAACTGTGTGAATTGAGTAAGCTGACTTTCAAGTGCTTCAATTCTTTTCTTGTTCTCGATGTTTTCAAGAGCCAATCTCTCAATGTACTTTAATGTCTTGTTACGCTTTTTAAAAAATTTCATAAGTTTACCTCCGTTAAAATGTTTGGTGTTTTTTGATTATGTAATGATTATAACATAATCTTATGAAATTGTCAAAGACTAATTTTCGTACCGTGCCTGTCCAAGTGCAAGTACCTGACCCTTCTGACGATATGCTTTAACAGGTTCTCCATTAGTACGACACACCTTAACTTGACCACTCCAAATGCTAGCCCAAGCAATCATCATACGATAATGGTAACTATCAGGATTAAGTGCTCTAATGCTTGGTTTAAACTTGAAATCTATAAAGATACCGGATTCGTTCTCGCCTACATACGTAGCACTTTCAAGTCGCTTTGGTGCTTTAGTTGGCTCAATGTATAACTCCGGAGGAGTCATTAAAGTCTCTCCTACAACTAAATCACTTCTTCTCCAACCACTACTCATTTACTTTTTCCTCCTTTATATCTGAAATTGTTACTTCTACCTCTGCTTGTCCTACATCAACCATTTCATATATTGTTAGACAATCATTACAGATAAGATACAATTTTCCATTTTGCATACGCTGAAACATTGATGCTGAACATTTAGGGCATCTTGGTACATTACTCTGTAAGAAATTTCGCATTGATTTCCTCCAAACGTTTTTGTGCCATATCCACAGTTAATTTAGAAAACAAGCTTACTTCTATCTGGTCGATATAATATTTTCTATGATTAGTTTTGCCATCTGCAATAATAAATTCATAAGCTTGTTTTAATGTTGGTATCTTATCTTTGACAATAAGTGTTTTACCACCCAATACTTGTACCCTTGTTCTTACCCTATAATATTTCATTTCTGCTCCTTAACCTGATTACCTAATTCATAGTCAACTCCGGCTTGAATAAGTTTTTCAAACTGTTCCTTAAGCTGTTCAAACTCTTCGCCATCGAATGTAGAAAATGTAGTTGTAATTTGAATTGCATATCCTCGAGCTGTACTTACAGGCAATACTTCATACTTCTTAAATACTTTCATTCCTTATCCTCACTTTCTGCATTGTCTATGTTGTCAAGAATCTGCAATACATCAGCCTTAATCTCATAACCATGACGATAACCAACATAAAGGTCTTGTATCTTTGCCTTTACATCTTCAAACGGTACTCCGTGTGCTACGGATGATAAGATATGCTCTGCGTCCAACCAATCAACGCCCGTTGTATTCAGCAATTCCAATGCCGACTTGGGTATCTCAATTATGAGTTTTACTGTGTCACTCATTCACTCACCTCTCATATCTGCACCACAGTTGGGGCAAAAGTTGTGATTAACTCTGTGAAAATATTTACTGTCTATGCCACAATCACATTCAGAACACCAAATATAACTCCCTAACCCACTTGGTATTAGATTATTTATCTCACAATGTTCTCTATGACTTATCCATTCTCCGTGTATGTTCTCTCTTACGTCAGCTTTGTCTTGATACTGTACCAACGCAATAAAATCTCTTGATTGAAAATTTGTATATTCTCTTGAATACAAATCTTTGAGCAATTCTTCTCTGCTTATATAATCACTCATCATCTTCATCCTCATCCCACGCACCAATTGACTTGAAAAAGGCTATTTCTTCGGTAGTGGGTTCATCGTTGCAAGGAACTTTGTCCTCTAATCCAAACTTCACAAAGTCCATATATCTGTCTGCCTGCTCAATAGTCATTTTAATTACCCTTCCTTTCATCTATTGTGGGTGGTGCAACGTAAGGATGAATTGTATTAATATCAGAAAACTTAATTAAAAATCTATTACCACTACCAATCTGAATTATATAGTTATTACTCGCTGTTATGCCAACAATAGTAGCATTTATTGTTACTATATCATTTATTTTAGGAGTATACTGTTCCATTCATTACACCTCGCTCGGTACATATACGTATTCAAAAGTTTCTGTAAGAACTTTGACGGCTTTATCCATAAACTTCTTGTTATGAAAATGCCAAACAATTTTCGTGTCCAGGGTTTCAATTTGACTAATGCCAAAAAGACTACCTCTAATCTCTTTGTCAAGTTCTTTAGATGTGATAACTACATAACCCATTTTGTACCTCCATAGTTTGTGTGTTTTTTATTACTATGTAAACATTATATCATAATCTTAATGAATTGTCAAAGATTAAAATAGTAGTCCTTGTTTTTTAACTTGCCGGTCTTTTGCAACGGGTGCTCCCATACCAAGTAAACGCTGTGCTTTCCGAACTACCCATTCATCATTGAGTGGCAAAAATGCTCCGGTACTTGCGTCCCAATCCGCAAACGCTTCATAGTAGTCTACTTGCTTTGATATTTCAGGATATTCATTCTGTAATGCAAGTAGTTCTTTTGCCCACTCGTCCCACTTCTTGTCTGATACGATATTTGAATTTAGATTGTAATAAATACAAGAGTGGACTAAAAGTTGCAACCTCCTTTGCTTGATTTTTTCTGCAACTTTTAAGTCCACACCTGTAAAAATGTCATAGAGCTTTTTCATCATTCTTTCTCGATATAATATAAACCGGATTCCTTATCATGCTTAAGTTCATAATCGCCGCAGAACTTTTCAACAAGCATCTTAGTAAAATCATTATTTACTACCAGCTTAATATACCGAGATGTACAACCCGGTGTTCCTGTAAATGTTTTATAACCATCTGAAGACTCTCTAAACACCAAGCAATTATCTGAAATCGCAAGGTCTATTTTACCTCCGATAAGTTCAGCATTGTCATATCGGAAAGTAATCTGTATACAGTTAGTTGCTACAACTTTAACTGTAACATCTGCTCTACACGAATAGTAATCTCTCCTCTTACCATACCATTTTAAATTTGAAAAGTTTTTCATATTACCTCCTATTTGGTGTTTGTTATTTTGCGGAGAGCCACACTTTACAATATACACAATGAAATTATCAAGTGAATAAGAAAAATGCGACTCTCCGTGAAATACGTTGAAGATTAACTTACTTTTACAACATAACCATTTTCAAGTGTGGCGGTTGCATACCACCTATGCGGTTCGGGATAGTGAGGACCCTCGATACATACAGTACCTTCGGTAGGCTCATTACCACCAAACGGTCCGGGCTGATAAACGGTAATCTTTTCGCCACGTGCAACGGCTTCCTTAAATGCTTTCTTGGTTTTGAAATTGATATCTGTATACATTACATATCCTCCTTTTCATTTGTATTCCACCAAGAGTTGTTTGCACGTGCTTCAAGCAGTTTCCAAAGTTCACAACCGATGATAGGGAAAAGTAAAGTGAACATAGGAATTTTATCAGTAAGCTCTTTAAGTTTACTATTATCCCCAACTGCCAAATCAAGCATTGCGTCCATAAGCTGTTTTTCTGTAATTGTGATAGTTTCGTTTCTTCTGTCCATTTTAATCTCCTTTTTAAATGTTTTTTGTGCGTTTCATTTTTGAAACTATAATGATTATACCATATTCTAATGTGTTTGTCAAGTATTATTCGGACTTTTCATCATTAACCCACTTAAAATGTCCAAACTCATAATGATAACTCTGACTTGTTATCTCATACTTGGAAACAACTGTAAATGCAGGAATATAGTTACAAGTTAAACCCATTGACACATCATCAGCGAAATCTCTTGATGTGAACAACATCGGTGCTTCCAACTTATCATATTTAGCATAGTTTCTTTCGGGAATTGATGTAACGAATTTAGGACCTTCATCTGTAAGAACAAGTACATAATAATAATTTTTGCGTGTTGCCATTTATTGCCTCCTTTGTGTGTTTGGTGTTTTGTGTGTTTCATTTGAAACTAAATATATTATAGTACATTCTACGCAAATTGTCAAAGGAAAAAATAACCACCCCGAAGGGTGGTTATTATTCACATCCTAGCATTTATCTGTTCACGTAACTCTTCCAAGAGTATATCATCTTCACGTAACAAGTTTGCTAAATTACTTTGACCTTGTACTTTGATTTCTTTACCCTCTTCATCGGTAACAACTTCACCTGTTTCAGGGTCGATAAAGTTAAACCAAGCACCGGCTTTATTGACTATACCATACTTGATACCTACCTCTATCAAATCGGCTATTTCGTCAATTCCATAATCATACATAAGTGTATAAAAACCTGTTCGTCTATCGGGCCTATCGGCTTTTTGTTTCAGTACAGAAACCATTACTTTATTACCCGAAGGTGACTCCGAACTACGATTTATGGAATTGCCGTTTTCATCAAGGAAATCGCCTTTTGCAAACTGTAATCTAACAGTACAATTATGTTTCCATGCTCTACCGCCGGTAGTAGTTTTGCCACCATAAGGACTATTCATATCATCTCGCATTTGATTTATGCCAATTACAGTAGAGTTGTACTTGTGGCAAAGTAACTCGGCTTTTTTACTGAAAAGGGTTAAAGGCATTGAAATACCGCCATACGTCTTTTCGGTCATATCCTTTTCATACGCCTGCTTTGACAACATAACACCTAAACTGTCGATAATTGCTAAACCAACTTCACCTGTGTCTAACATATCAAGAATAATCTGAAATACATCTTCTGCGGATTGCGTTTGAGGTTTAAGAATATACATATTCTCTACATCTACGCCAATGGTGGTTGCCCAATCTTCATCTAGCGTGTTTTCGCAATCGGCATAAACTACTTTGAGAGGACCTCTTTCTTCCAAGATTTTCTTCGCCTTTTCATCGGTTAAGTTAGACAACTCTTCTTCCCATTCTTGCTGAAAAAGTATTTGAGCGTTCTTACACAAGTCCAATGCGGTTGTTGTCTTACCACCGTTCTCATCGCCACAAAATTCATGCAAACGACCTCTAGGCATACCACCGTAAAGCATATAGTTAAGTCGAGGACTTGTGAAAGGAATCTTTTTAGTTTTAATACGATGAATACCTTTTGATGCTATATCTTCCTTCCAATCTTTATTTACTTGCTTTACAATTTCATCAAGCTTGCTCAATGTTTTTTCCTCCCGCAAATAAAACCGAAAACAACAAGTAATATTGCTTCAGTTCCAAGTGTGCAAAACACTCCAAACCAAAAAGGGTCTACAACCATAATATACCTCCTTGAAATACTACTGTCGTGCTATCCTTGTTATTTCACTTTCCTGCATTCTTCTTGAAATAATCTTTTTAACACTACTCAAAATCTCTTGTGCCGCAGCAACTTTCGCTTTGACGATACCATATGCTCTCTTGTAAAGTACCGATGTTAAATATTCGGTCTGAGACTGTAATTCAGCTATACTGTCTTTATCCGCAATAGTACCACTCGTCTGATTATCACGAATGGTATTATACATCTCACGATACAATGCTTTTGATATATCGTCTTTAATACCAAGTTGCTCTTGCATTCCGCTAGCGTAATAAATGAATACTGATATATTCATACAAAAGTCATCTAACTCTTGTGCGGTAGGGGGATTTTCGCCATCTTTAAGAATGTCTTTTACAAAGGCAATATACTTGTCCAAGTCTTCGACATATGGTTTAACAATTTCATCAACTATTGCTTGGAGTTGTTCAGCGTCTTCTTCAACTTTATGTTTACAGTTAGACAACTTCTGCATCTCCTCGTCAGTTAGTTTTGCCATTAGTTACCTCCTTGAAAAACTGTTCCATATCATAATCGAAAAATACTCTTTTCTTTTCGCCATGAATATCGACTATAGGGTAGCTAAACTCTTCGTAAGGTGTTAGCATAAGAGCTGTAAAATCAAAATCATATCGAATACTCTTATCACCACGTTTATACAAGTAATCCAAAACTTGAATGGGTATAAAACGTGTAACATCTTTATCCACCCACCAACACATCACACCTGCTATAACTCCAGGTATGTATGACCTATCAAATAATCCTTCCCACTGTGTATCTGTTATATTACCATAAAAGCCGTGTAACACACCGAACTTATCGGGTTTAGGGTTACTATATATGCTTAAAGTATTCCCATGTACCGATTTACATTCTATGTGATACTCATAAGGCTTTTTGTAAACAATATAATCACAATGATTAGAACTTCCTAAAGTACCTGTTGTTTGGTCGTGCAACCTTACTACACTTGTTTCATTAGCTTTTTTGAATGCTTGCTCGATACAAGTTTCAAATTGTTTTCCACGATTAGTTGCCATCTTTCTCACACCTCTTTGCATAAGGACAATATGCACAAGTATTTTTTCCAAGGTCGTTGGGTTTAGGTGGAACTTCATTCTGCTCAACGTACATTTCACAGTTAGAAATTTTACCAACTAAATCCTGTTTCATATCATCGGTAACGTGAAGCATAAAGGCTTTCTTTGAACAATTATCCCTACATTCATATAAGAACAATACATCATCAAGTTTAAGATTAACTGAATATGCTGTTCCTTGTAAAATGTGTGCAGGGTTTACTGTTTTTCTCTCCCAAAACTTTCCACTTGTTTCAGTCTTAATTTCAAGGATATAATACTTGCCCTTATAACGAATAATTCCATCACACAGGAAACTCATTTTAAGGTCGTTGTTGAAAAGTTTTGTTTCATTTCCTTGCTGTGAAACTATTGTGAGGTAACTATCCAAACCACGATTTCTAACAAATTCGGCAACATCAACGTACTCACAGTCTATGCCGTTGTCTTTCATAGCCATAACCGCACGTTGAATTCTATCGTGTCTGTCTGTACCACTTTCACAAATACCTATTAACTCACTTGTGGCTCTATCGCCTTCACCTTCTGCACCTGTAACTTGATAATACATATTTCTGATACAATGCAGAGAGCTGGGCTTATAAGACTGTGAGGGCTTTCTCGCAGTCTTTTCATCCTGTTTCTCGATACTAACCCTCAAGTCGTTAAGGAATTGCTGTTCAATAGGCATTTCATTAGTCGCAACATCAACAAGGTTAAGAACACTTAACAATGCTTGACTTCTTGCCATTAGTTACCGTCCTCCATAAGTGCAATTACCTGTGTAATGTTACCGGACTCAAGCTTGATAATTTTAGGATTACCATAGTACAGCTTGATATTGTTTTCTGCGTGAGTTGAAAGCTGTTCCTTCAGCATTTCAATATTGATACGACAAGTATAATCAGCAAAGTTCTGACTATCAGTGTAAGGAACTACCTCAACACCGTTTGATGATGTTGTTCTGAACATTACACCGTCTTTCGTTACAACGATGTCTATTCCTTTGTTGTCGTAGTTTGACATAAAGAGTGAAAGTCTATCAAGAACATTGAGTACAACATCTTTAGGAATAACACAACTTGATGCCATATCAGTTCCCAAGAGATTTTCGATAGGTGCCAGAGGAAAATCATTTACGTCTGTTAATGTGTTAGAGATAATGCACTCAAGGTCAGTGCTAAAAATGATATTTTTTTCGGACTTCATCACATCAATACTTCCGGTCATAACACCGAGAAGTTCCATAAGTGCATTAGAGATAAGTGCAGGTTCATCAAACGCCTTTACCTTGTTTGCACATATCTTAACCTGGTTAGTGGTAATGATACTATCGCCACAATAGTAGCAAGTAAGTGCAGGGTGTGAAAGGCTTGTTGAAAGTGAAGACTTGTTATAGTCAAGTGCGGACTTAACAGTATCGGGATTGACTTTACCACAACCGATAGCTAACTGTAAATCAGCCATTGGAGGGAACTTGATAGGTCCACCGTTTTCATCAAGAGGGAGTTCGATGTTGTACTCTCCGTTACCTTTGACTTTGAGTGAATTGCTTGCATAGTCGAGAATAACATTTTCAGAAGTGGTCTTTTGAATAAGTTTTGTAAAGTTATCTGCGATTACTGAAATCTCAAAGTCTTCACACTCAACTTTTTCAGGCGACTTTACGTAGAAATAATTTGTTGCATCTGTTGTGGTAATGTAAAACGTTCCGCCAGATACTTTCAGGTTCATTAGTGAGGTTATAGGAATAAGTTTGTTGTTACTTGAACACTTAATTGCCTTCCCCACCATTTCCTGTAAAACTGATGTCTTAATTGTTAGTTGCATAAAGTTCCTCCTTTATTGTGGTGTTTTTATTTTACTTATTTATTATAACACAATCTATTAGCGAAATCAAGTATACATCAAAGGAAATTTATAGCCCCCACATTGATTTGCAGGGGCTATTTTTATTATTCTTCTACAAGCCTTTTCTTGAGTCTTGTAATTACGGGAATGGTTATGAAAGGAACGAAGATACTTTCGTTTAAAGTTTCCATAAATGTTCCGAAACAAGAACTTGTGAAAATGTGCTTCCACTCCATTTCAAATGCAGAAATGCCTACGGGTGCAAACGCAAGTGAAGCAAACGCAAAGTTGTCTACAAACTGACCGAAGATGGTTGAAAGTACCGCTCTAACGAAAAGCAAGAACTTTGAGTCTTTATCGCCACACATTTCTTTCATCTTAATCATAATGGTCATATTGACAAAGTTACCAATCCAAAATGCACCAAAGGAAGCAAGTGCGGTTCTTACACCATTACTGAATATAAGATTAAATGCTTCATTCTGTTCGGGGTAAACACCGGGAAGTGCATTGATAATCTGTGCAACCGTTACGATAAACAGGTTCATAACTCCTGCAAACGTATACAGTTTAATTGTGTCTTTCTTACCGAACAACTCCGTTGATATGTCTATTATCATAAACGTTGCCCATGATAGTAGACCACCGCCACCTCCAAATGCAAACGCTTCAGTACCGAGCGTCTTCATTTCAAACAGGTTTTGGACGACCGTGAATACCGCATACACAGCCATAAAATACATCATTACCTCATACTTTTTAAGTTCTTTCTTCATTTTTAAACCTCCTTCTTTTTATTATTTATGGGGAAAATGAATAAAGCCCCAAGTTACCTCAATCCAAACTGTTTCAATATATTTTCAGCTATTTGTTTATGTCCTTCAACGTTAGGATGAATATTATCATCTGAAATATATTTATCCATATCTTTTAACATATCATAGTCAAACATTGTGATTATATCACAGACTTTACTTATATTGTCAACTATCTCTATATAAGTTCTCTGATATACAGTTTCAGGAAATTCAAAATTAAACTGCTTAAAATAATCGTGTTTAAGATAATCGCACATACGTTTGCCACGGTTACTAATTATATCGGCATTTCCAAATGCAAGAAAATAAATGGACGCATAAGGATTAATTTGACGTATCCAATCTATTGCTTTAACAAACGATACAATAACCGTCTGAACTGTGGCGAAACCGCACATTACAGCTGATACATCATTACTTCCGTATTCAATGAATATTTTATCAGCGTGCTTTACTCGGTCTTTATTTGCACTTATCATGCTTAACAAACTATGACCGTCAACAGGATATATTGAATACTCGCCAATAGTTGTACCACTATATCCAAGGTTCACAACTTTATCAGGTTCAAGTATAAAATCAGGGTACGCACACTCACAATTACTACCTTCGGTTAAACTGTCTCCGAAAAATAACCATTCCTCACTCATATTGCCTCCTAAAATAAATTCATTGTACTTGCAAAAGTTTTCTGACCTTTGTATTGATAATTCCTAGCCCAATTTTGACAGAACTTTGCACTTGCAAGACTACGCTCACTATGACTTTCAGAAAGTTTCTCTATATTAGTACCGATACTTTCAAAATAATCATCTAACTTCTTTTTGATTTCCGGACGTTGTTCCCAATAAGTTTGAGTTGCGGTCTGGTGTTCGATATTTTCTTTACTAACACCTAACTTTACTCCAACGGTATCATCAATACTGTCACCTGTAATGCCGGTAGGTATCCACACTTGACCGAATGCTGATACAAGTACCCAAGTTGTACTATCAGCTGAAGTAAAGGGTAATCTTTCAAGCATTGACAAACTTGTAGCACCGAAAGCGTGAGTTTTAACTTTTGGATTTTTACTACTCTGAATAACACTAAAACATTTAGCACAAAAGTCGTACTTTGCTTGTAGTGATACATCGCCACGAGGTGAAAGCCCTATGTATGGTATGTGTTCGCCATTAGCAAACTCATAATTACACATATTCTCTAACCACTTAAAATCTTCGCCTTGATGAAATACAGGGATTAACTTATTATAATCCGCTGACTTTTCACGCATATACAAATAGTTTTCCCAGCTCAGTTCTGGTGCTTCAAGAAAGTCTTTTGCGGTCTTTGGTTTCAAATACACACCGGGAATCTTATCAACTTGAACATAAAGTGAAAGTCTATTGATGTTATCATTTACAAATCCAATATACTCTTCAAGGTCAAGTTTAATTCCCTTTGTATGTGCGGAATGTGCCCCACTATCAATGAGCAACTTACCACTTGTTCTTCCTTCATTTTGAGCGTCAAAGTGTTTCAGTATGTATCCACGATTATTTATCTGGGAATACAAAAGTGGGAAGTTTTCAGAATACGCATAATCAATTATTTTAGCATCATCATAAGATGCAAGATACAAATCAAACATATTTACCCCTTTCAGTATAATATAATTATATCATAATCTTTTGGATTTGTCAATTAAAACAATGCGTTTGGTATGGGTTTCTCTTTCGGTATTACATTTTCGCCATACTCTATATTTTGATTTCTAGGTACGTATAAAACTTGCTCGGAATGGTTAAACCGTTTATTGAAGTCTGACCATATTATACGACCTTTATCGTCTTTATAGAGACCCCAATCCTTATACCTTTCACAAATGTTAGAAAGGTCTGCTAACAACATTTGAGTATTCTCCTGTGGTGTTCTCAACCATATTGTGCTATCATTAAATGCAAGTGATTTCCTAATCCAGGTTTCCATTGTATACCAAGTATGACCTGCTTGTACCCAATCTAACCTAAATTCAACATCTTCTGTTCCTTCACCTACATTTGCATCGGGGTTAGAAAAATATGGTTCCTCATTGAAATACTTTTTAGGGTTACGCAATAGTAGCGTTGCACTACCGCTATTTATAGGTCTCCTTGTAAACTTGTAATGTGTAAGGTTAGCTTTATCAGCAAAGTTGTTTTTCTTGTAAGGTTGATATTCGGGTTCAACAGCATTTATCGCATCTATTCCGTCAAACTTTTCAAAGTTGTCTACTATATCGTGCATAAACAATTCAGGCGAATACTTATCATCTATGATAGTATCATCGTCCATAAGTAATAGCCAATCATAGTCGCTTGGATAAAACTTATCTAATATTTTGTTTCTTGCACCACCACAACCTAAACCGTTCTCATATCGTTCAATGATAATATTGTCGTATTGTGAGGGTAACTCGCTCTCCGTGTAATTTTGTGCAATAAACAACACGTTTGGTTTATCGTATATTTTATGCAACCATTCAAGTTGAGTTGAAGAGGCTTTGAGCCTCTTCGTTCTCTTGGTGGTTTCGTTTGGTAAATAACTAATAATACCGACTAACAGTTTTGCTTTCATTGTAAGTCCTCCAACTTTAAAGAATCGCCATACCACGCATACGATATTTCTACATCAACTGAAATAGGTAAGTTCAATGCCTTTGCAGAATCACACATACATTTACTGAATAACTCTGAACATTCTTTTGCGTGTTCAACAGGGCACTCACACAGATATTCATCATGTATTGGTATAAGTATTTTGAAACCTAACTCTTTAAGTCGTTCATTTCGTAACAAGTTTATCCCGGCTATTTTTGACATATCAGCCGCACTTCCTTGAATACGACTATTGACAACTTGTCTTGTTGCGTCTGCAATTTTACCACCATTGTCTTTTATGATGATACCTTCACTTTTTGCTTGTTCAACGATTTTTGCTTTTTCCTTGCCCCATGCACCGTGTAATTTAGAAGTGTAAGTTCGTTTCACACTTAAAGGAACTTCTGCATTTACAACCTCTGTATCAAACGATAAGGGGTCAATATCGCCATATCCCTCTTTATATGAAAACTCAAACTCGGGTAATTGCATATCAGGTAATCGTCTTTTGCGACCCCAAAACGTTGTAACAAACCCTTCGTTTTCAGCCATACGAATACTATCTTCTTCAAACTTTTTAATTGCAGGGAACCCTTTGAATACTTTATCTTGAATGATTTGAGCTTTTTGTTTGGTAGTATGTAACTGCTCGGCTATTGAGTTTATACCTCTACCATACAAAATACCTAACAGTATTGATTTTGCACTTGACCTACGTGTTTTACCATCTTTGTTTGTACTACCGTCCGGTCTAAATTCAAGACATTCTTCATAAGGCATATTAAATGCAAGTGATGCTATACTCGCATATAAGTCTCTACCCTCTTGATATGCTTGTATCATTTTAGGGTCTTTACACAATGCGGTCATAACTTTAGGCTCTTGCTGTGAAAAGTCAGCTGACATAAGTACGCATCCGGGACTTGCAACAAACATCTTCCTTATATCGTGATTATGTGAAGGAATGTTTTGTAAGTTAGGATTATCACTACTCATACGTCCGGTCTTTGCACCGTACTGATTTATAGAACAATGAATTTTTCCGTCAGGCAAAACTTCATTGGGCAACTTGTCAATGTATGTTGAAAGTAACTTCTCAACTGTACGATATTCAAGTATTGCTTTGCAAAGTGGATTATCAATTTTTTCAAGTACCTCTACGCCTGTACCACGAGGTGAGTCTTTATCAACAGGTTCGATACCTAATATATCATAGAACAATATTGCAAGTTGCGTAGGCGATGAAACTGATATAGGGTCTGACAACTTATGATTAGGATTTTTCAGTTTATATGCTTCTATTTTATTATCATACTCGGAAAGTATAGTATAGAAGTTATTTAACTTTTCGTCAAGTTGCTTGTGATACTTTTCAGCTAACTCATTCGCATATTCTTTGTCGAATGATATTCCGGTCTCTTCAAGTTCAGTTGCAACTTCCAGGAAAGGCATTTCAATATTCCAAAATACTTTTGAAACATCTTGCAACCCATATTCCTCACACAAAGGATTGCCTGGTGTTAAATAAGGTAACTGAAAGTCAGCAAGTTCCCAAGTATCAATAGCATCACGTGCTGCATATATGTAACCTGTTTTTATTGGCACTAAATCAAACGTCATGCCTTCAAACAACTGTCCGAATGAAAACTCATCTTCTTTTCCGTCAAGTACATATTTACTATGTAATGTTTTCAATCCGTGTTGTTCGTTTTCATTCAAACACATACCTGCCAAATGTCCGTCAAACCAAACAGGTAAATCAACACCCAAATGATTTCTGATAACACGTTTATCGAATTTGCCATTATACCATCTTGACCGAGGGCACCCTTTTATAATTTCAAGTTGTTCTGCAACAAACTTGCTTTCAAGTTGCCCTTCAACTTCAACGCCTGTAATATATGACTTATGATGTAAAGGAACATAAAGTGCTTTTTCTCCAGGTGTATACAAACTTAAACCTACAATGTTATCGGTTATAGGATTAAGTCCGGTTGTTTCAGTATCAATTGCATAATCGCCATTATTAAGAATATGATAAACATACTCTTTAAATTTCTGTTCATCATTAGCCATATAGTAAACATAATCATCTGCATACTTGCCTAACTTACTTGCAACTGTAGAATTGATTATAGATATTTTCGTAAGTAAATTATTTGCCCCGCCCTTTACAGTAAATGAAGCCGACTTCTTATTGGTGGATTTATTAACAATAAGTTTGTCGGCTTCTTTGCTGTTTCGTGACTCTGGCAAATCAAATAAGTTCGCCATATCACTTACTCCTTATTAAAATGCTCTAGTTCCGGGAGTACGTCTCTGGTACTCTTCACTACCGCCAGTTCTTGCACTTGCTACATCACTTGCGGTATCAGGGAAACTTCCCTGTTCAACGTATGTCTGCATATCATCAAACGACTTGTCCATGATGATACTTCCCAAAGGGTCTGCAACTGTGATTTCATCAAAGTTGAAATCTGATGTTTCGTTGGTAGGCCAGATATCATAAGTGGTCTGCATATCGCCCTTCTTACCGTTACGCACGATTTCAAAAATGTTGCCGTGCATAGGGTTATATCTTGCTGCAATACCTGACAACTTATCGAAAAATGTCTTACCACGTTCCCAAAGCTGTACTTCCTTTACGTCCTCATTGTAAAGAGGTACGAACAGTTTAGGAGTAACTTTGAGCTGTGCCTTGCAGAAGGGACACTTATCAATAGGGTCATTGTAGTTACGCAAACAGTTTACGTAACGCTCACTATCACCTACCGCAACTCTGTGTACTGAATATCCCTTTACATCGTCCATTGAACGATAAAGGAATCTTACGTGTGCGGTGTCCTTGTCATTCTTCAATGAAAAGAATGAACCCTTGTTCTGCTGTCCATAGTTGTCTTTGTCGTTAAAACCAAAACTTGCCATTTTTGTCTCCTCCTTATTTGGTGTTTAATTGGTTTATAAGAACCTCGCTCATATCATCAAATTCCTGTTTGGTTTTGATAATAAAAGTGAAGGGTCTATCTTTGTCATTGTTTGGTTCAGACTTCAAACCTCTCATAGTAAGTTGTTCCCAAATACTTTCAGTAGTATTCAAGCGAATAAAGTTTGACTTTCTATGTAATGCTGTTTTATCAGTAAACATTACATAATTAGAACGTTCATTTATTCTAACAAGTATGAACCCAAACATTTCAGAAATTTGTTCAAATGTAGGCAGTTCAGTATTTCGCCTACTCTTATGTTTAGTTTCTTCATATTCAATTACAGACTGTGGTTTAGGGATATAATGAGGAGTTACATCGGGCTTATATGGTGTATTGATTTGCTCGATTTGCTCCGGAGTGAAATCCAAAACTTTTGGTACGTCCTTTATCGGTTCCCAATACCGATTAAGTGTAGGGTTAGTTACACAAAACGACATACCCTTTTTTGGACCTGTGAGATAAATAAGATATGTTGTATGGTGCTTTTCATCTTCAAAGTCAAGTGCAGCCGTTATTTCGGGGTCTTTTTTACTTTGGTATTTCATCATTTACTCCTTACGTATTTGTGGTGTTTATGTTACTATAATATGATTATATCACAATCTAAAATAAATTTCAACACTAAATAAAAATTTCCTGTAGGTGGTCAAACTCTTCTCTATCAAGTTCATTTATATCTTTTCGATGCTCAGGCAATATGTATTGCGTGATAATTTTATTTTGTACGTTCTTTGCAATACGTTGACGAGCTTTCATTCCGGCTTCATCATTGTCTGTTGCAAGTATCAATTTACGACAAGGCAATTCACGTAATTGCTTAAACTGTAAGTCATTACCCAAACCATTTAATGCTACTGCTGGTTTACAATATACCCAACAAGTCAATGCGTCTAACATACTTTCACATACAATGAGTTCTTCAGGTTGTCGCACAAGTAAGGATAATTCATATAATCCATAGAGTGGCTTTTCAACTCCTGTGGGGTAGTTAAAAAACTTTGTGTTGACGCTTCTGCGAGCGATAAATAAAGTACCACCGTTTCTATCTCGAACAGGGAAAGTGATGCATTCTGTTTTCCTGTCATAGCCAATATCAAATCTGTCGATAATTTCATTTGTCAATTTCCTCTTATACATATAAGGATGAAAATACCTATAACTATCAAGTTCTTCTTCTGATACATAAGGTTTTTCAAGTACGGTAACTTTTGACCTATCCACATCAATAGGTATATCTTCACGACTTTCAATATCTAATGTTAAAAAGTTTTTTATAAGCCACTTTTTGCCATACTCACCAAAGTCTGCATAGCCAAAACAGTAGGAAATCATTTGAGGTAATGAACCAACCCAACCACAAGCAAAACAATGACAAGTACCGTCTGATTTTAGTATGCCCATACTCGGTTTATGCTCTTGACCATCTTTATGTATGGGACAACATACCATATAATTATCTCTTGTGTCGGTACACTTGTAAAACATTTTTACGCCTTGAGTTTCAAGCTGTAATTTCAAAGTTGAAATTATCTCCGCAACATCGGTTGTAATGTAAGAGTCGTTTACCTTTATCAAAATACCACCTTCTTTGTACTCTTATATTCGTTTTGAATATCAGTTTTACGTTCTTCTTTTTGTTCCTCGTTTGCAAAGTCTTCGCCACTTGCCAACCATTGAAACTGTCCATGGTCAATATCCCATAAGTAGTTCAGTTTGCCACCAAACTGTCCGTCCCTGTGTTTTTTAATTTCCATTAACAAACCATCTTCGCCTTTTTGTTTAAGGGAAATTACCTTTGTTGCATTATGTGAAATGCCATCACTATCACGTATATCTTCAAGTGAAGGTGTTGCATTTTCATCTTCCTTTATACCACCACGATTAGACTGTACTACTACAAACACAGGTATTTTCAGTTCACAACTTAATTCCATTAAGTCTTCTGAAATATTTGTAAGTGTGATAGTTTTGTTATCGCCTTTCTTATATCTTTCATCGGTCATATATGTAATGCCGTCTACGAATATCATATCCAGCTTGTTCTGTGTAACGAATGTCTTAAGTTTACTAACAGTAATTTGTTTATTGAAATCCAGAGGTGTGGATACTAAAAACACATTATCATTATTAGACAACTCTGTGATGTATTCATCATATTCTTGCTCGGATACTTCACTTTCATTTGCACGTATTAGTGCTTTATTTGAAAAATTACGGTTTAATGTATCAAACCTATAACCTATTTTATCTGCACTCATTTCAGGACTGATATATCCAACACGTTTACCAATTTTCCAAGCGTGTTGTGCCATTTTTACAGCCACCCACGACTTACCATTACCTGTTCTTGCAAACAAAACGATAAGTTCCTCGCCCATTTGCCAACCACCGATAATATCATCAAGTTCAGGGAACCCTGTCGGTATAAACCAATCTTCTCTGTGTGCAAGTTTCTCTTTGAATACATCAAACCTGGAACGTGAATGTATTATATCAACATAGGGTGTTGTGTAATTTGGAGTTAAGTTGACAATTTCAGTTTGCAAATACCTACTTGCTTCATTTGCATCTGACTTCAACAACTCCGCTGCTTTTTTGATTACGGGAACACTCTTTGTATACAAAAACTCTTCTCGTATCGTGTCAACTAAATACCTATCACTTTCCGATACTTCTACAACTGTAAAGTCGGGGAAATGTGAAAGGAAAGTTTCAACGTCCGGAACTTGCTTATAGTTTATATAGTGGTCAAATATAAAATCATATTCGTCTGTGTATTCGGTAAAATACTCCTTTGAAATATTATTGTCAAGCAATACTGATATATTTTTTGATGTAAGAACTTTACTCAAAAGCTGGAGCTGTACCATTACGCATATCCCTTCCTTTCAATTCGATAAGTATTGAATTGTGTGCAATACGACTTGCTAATCGCTCGCCCACATAGTTCGATAATTGATTGGGTGCAATATTGCCGGTGTATATCGTTGACTTTTCAGATAGTGTTCTCTGGTCAATGAATGTAAGCAAAGTATTATAGTCAAACTCGCTAAGTTTGGTACTTGCTATATCATCGAATATAACAAGGTCAATATCACTTAATCGGTCTCGCATATCAAAAAACTTCTGGTCGGGTTTCGATATAGTGGACTTACATTGTGTTAAGAAAGTTGGTACATTGACAAATATACCTCTTTCAGTAAAACCATTCCCGGCCCACATTTCATTGAAATATTGCAACATCAATTTTATTGCCCAGGTAGTTTTACCATTGCCACACGTATTACTGTATATGTATAAGTTCTTACCGCCATTAACAAAGTTAGTTATATCATCACGAATGTCTGCAAGTTTATTAAAGGACATAACATCACAAGCATCCGGAACTAACAAATTTACTTTTTGTTTTGACTTTGGGATATTACTTGAATTTAAAAGGTACTTTATTTCAACATACCTTATGCACATACTATGACATTCTTTATCACAATATGGCTCATATATACAATCCGTATTTCTTTCCATAATTCCTCCTAAAATACAATAGGGTTACCATTTTCATCAAGTGCGGGTGTATAATCAGTTTTATTATCAGACTTAACATTGTCAACACATTTATTTTTAGGTTGATAATTATTGACGGGATAAAATGTTTTCCAACCGTACTGAATACTGTTCTGAATTATCTCTTCGTATGTATGTGGGTGACATTGTAGCTGTACTTTTTCAAGTGTATTTAGCATTCCTTTCCATTGATTTGCACCTCTAATACACTTCATTTCCATACAAACATCAAGATACTGTTTAAGTAAGTTTCGCAATTCTGGTATATCAGTCCAACTGTTAATTAGTGCAATACATTTCTGATACAAGTTTGGTTTTTTACTTTCAGTTTCTCCAAACTGAAACAAGTCAGGTTCGGTCTCGCTTGTATTATCTTTAGATAATACATTTATACTATTTTTATTATTATTTATATTATTGGGTAAAGTTTCTTTACTACCCCCGTAAAGATTCTTTACTACCCGTAAAGTTATTTTATAGTTATTGAAAGTTACATTATTTACCTCTAAAGGTATTTTTTCAATAAGCCCTCTATCAAGTAAATTATTCAGAGCTTTGTCAACAGTAGGTAATGAAATATTAAATGTTTTAGCAATATAATTTCTACCACCACTAAAAACACTTTCGCCATCTTGTGAAAAACCATATATAAGAGCATAAACTAATAAATCATTTCCTTTTAGTTCTAACTCATTACACATCCAACCTTGAATAACTACAAAATTTTCAGAATTCATTTTGCCCTCGAAAAAAATAATCTCGACTTTCAGTAGTGGACGCTACTTCAAGTCGAGATTGATACTCGGTTAGCGATATTTCAACGATTAGTGTCGTCCACCACTAACCGAGGTCAAATACTTTTGACATTATTACTATAACATATCTTTCAGTAATGGTCAAAGATTATTTACGTTTATTGCGAATAAACTCTTGAATTTCGATAATCTGATTATCAATTTCATTGTTACACTCGTCCCATAATTTTTGTTTAGCTTGTATATAATCTTCTTCACTATAATTTTCAGGGCATTGTTTTTCAATGGTGGACTCAAACGTAAAATAAGAATCGTTTAATTTGACCGAAGCCCTTGATGTAAATTTAATTGAAGTTGTCTTGAATTGTTCCATTTTGTTTTCTCCTTATACTATATTTATTGTATTTTTTACCTTTGAGAATTAATGATATTAAAGCAATTGAACAATTAAAATAATTAGCACATTCAGATAACGTTTTAAAAGTTTTTACCACACAATTATTTTCATCTAATAATTCAACTTGAACACAACGATTTTCTCGATATTTTTTTACAGCTTCTTCTGTAAACATATACTTATAAAGTTGTTTGTTTTTACAAGTTTTACTTATCTTATCCCTACTTTCTTGTGTATGTAAAATTCCTTTTCTATTTTTGCTTATTTTATTTTTTGTTTCTTCTGAATGCTTATAATTACTTTTTAATTTGCCTTCCGATATATGTTTTTTCCATATATCGGTATGAGGACCTAACTTAATACCTGTTTTTGTTTTACTAATTTTAATTTTGGTTTCTTGCGTATGCGGTTTATGATAACCGGCACGCCCTTCACCGCCTTCGGTAATATTATAGCCATTTGGATATTGCGTGTTTAACTTTTTAATGTATTCTTTTTCAAGTTTATTAGCTTCTTCTTGAGTTAAACCACGTTTTAAGATTTTATGCTCAATATTATCCCAACCATATTTTTTAATTGCTCTTCCTATATAATACGAATATTCTTTACCGTCTTTACCAAAACGGTCATACGGATTTTCTTTTGATGTAATACCTACATACGATTTGCCATTGGGAAAGATATGTTGATATAATGTCCATTGTTTCATATTATGTATCTCCTATCTTTACAATTATTATATCAACATATTCCACATAAATCAAGTGAAAAATGAATCTCCGATTTTAACACTTGCTCTTGATGTTACTTTAAGTACGGTTGTCTTAAGTTCACTCATCCTTTTTCTCCTTTTTGATTTTGTTGATTATAAGTTTTGGTGTTTCTTTTCTTACCTTGCAATTTGCAAGCAGTTTAGCATCAAAATCACCATTATAAATAGCATTTTCAAGTGCGGGCATATCAACTTCAAATTTGACTTTGAGATAAGGACACATTTCATCACCATGACCTTTTTCTCTCCAATGATAGTGGATAACCTGAACAAGCTTGTCATAATCAAAGTCTTCTGTAACATCAATACGATAAGTGGCTTCATAATCACCGCCAGGAAAAGTTTTGATTTTATTTTCCTTCATTATCTTTTTGATAGTATCATTGTCTTCCTTGATTTCCTTTTCGTATGGTTTAATATAATCCTTATTTTCGCCATACCTCTTAACGCACTCCTCAAGTTTCATTCCCGTTGCTGCATCCATTTACAATTTCCTCCTTATGATTTGGATTTGAAAAACGCCCGAACTTTCCCTTTCGACCTACAACAATTGTACCTTGAAACTTTTTAAGGTCTCTTATATCTCTCGCTGTAAAGTACCGAGGGTTACCACGCTTACCTGTATCAATATGAGGGCGAGGTAAGTAGTGTTCGGTAATACTACCTTCTTTAAGTTGTCGTGCCTCCCAAGTATACCACGTTTTAAGTGTGTGTCGTGATATATTCAGCTCCATAGCCGCTTGGTCATAATTAAACTTTTTTTCATTACTCATATAAATTACCACTCCTTTACTTTAAATGTGTCTCTCCGTAAATCGCTGCAAGAGACGATTAGTTTAACAAATAATCAATTACCATACCTTTATCACCAAGGATTTTACCGTCAATAATAGCATCACTCATTTCTCCTTTCTTATATATAATCTGGTGTATTCGTTCATCAATAGTATTCTTACACATAAGACTATATATAGTGATATTTGATGTAGTACCTATACGGTGTGCTCTATCAACTGCTTGGTCAAATAGTGCTTTATTCCAAGGTTCATCAACAAATATTATTGTGGTTGCTGCTGTCAATGTAAGTCCTGTTCCCATTGCACCAATAGTACCTATAAGCACATCACAAACACTATTTTCAGCTTTTTGAAATTCAGCTACCATTTGTTGTCTTAAGTTATCGGGCGTTTCACCTGTTATACACATTACCTTAAATTTGTCATACAGCTTATTAAATACAGCATCTGTCATTTGTGTCCAATTACTGAATATAAGGCACTTTTGTCCATTCGCAATTACTTCTTCAACTATATCTTCCATTCGGTCAAGTTTTGCTGACTCTTGAATTTCACTTGACAATATACCTGTATATCCTGTTGCCTGCCTTAATCGGATAAGTTGTGATAAAGGGTTATTGTTAGACTTAATCAAATCAATATTTGCTTTAACTGAACATTCCACTTCTTTATATATGACAGCCTGCTTTGGTGTCATATCTACATATTCGTCAACATATATTTTTTCAGGTAAGTCTAATACATCGGTTTTAAGTCTTCGCAACATTATGTCTTTTACTTTTGCGGTAAGTTCTTGCATATTGCGATACCCGATGATTTCATATCCACCATAACCACCCATTACGCAATAATGTTGTTTGAATGAATAGAATGCGTGAGTTTCATATCCTAACCATCTCAATATCACGTACAAGTCAAGTGGATTATTCATCAAAGGAGTTCCGGTCATACCAATACGGCATTCGGGCAAACATTTTAAAAATCCTTTTGTTTGTTGTGATGTAGGGTTTTTCATTTTGTGCATTTCATCAGCAACACACATATTGATTATTCCCTTTTCACAAAGTGCCTTTATAGAAGTTGCGATACTTTCATCTCTAAAACTTTCAACATTTGTTATAATGAAATATGCAGGGCATTCCTTTGTAAGTAAATCTTTTAAATCGGCTATTTTATCTTTTGTACTGCCAATTTTAATAACACCGTTTCGTCCTTCACGTTGTCCAAGTATCCAACAATCTTCATTTGAATGTGTATGAATTTCATTAACCCAATTCCACTTTAATGTATTTACGCCACAAACTATAAGACAATGTTTATATCCGTATTTAAGTTTTCGAGCAATTGCAATATCAATAGCTTGTTTTGTTTTACCTAAACCTTGTTCATCGCCTAAAAACCAACGATTATATTTCATCCCATATTCAAGACTAACTTTTTGATGTTCAAAAGGTTCGGTTTTATATTTAAAACTTTCTGGGATAAGTGGTTCTTCATCGCTTTCGGTTTTTGGTACTTCACCTACAATATTAAACAAGTGATACCATTGTGGCAATTTAGATTTTAATTCATCAATTTTATCAGCCGGTATTTCCCAAGTTTTATTATCGGTGTTATACATACGATAAGGTAAACTTTTTATTGCTGTAACAATTTCAGCATTATAGTCAAAAGTTACAAAACCGCTGTATTCACACGATGTTAGCTTTTCACTTTTTCTTATTACAATGTTTATCAATTTCACACCTCAAAATGTTTGTTTGGTTTACTGTGGTTATAATATACCATAACATTTTGTGTTTGTCAATGATTATTTTATAATATTTATGCGTACCCAATTGAGTACGCATATTATATAATGTAGTGGCATTTAATTTTCAATAGATTTGAAATGTTATGGTAAAATAAAAAAGACATCGTAACTTATACGATGTCTTTACGAAATTTGTACGATTTATAACACACGTTTCATTTTATCTTTAACTTGTTTTGAGAGTTTTGATACTTGAGATTCTGAAATACTCATATACAGAGATATTTCAACATTGGACATATCTTCTGCTTTATAGTCGAAATATCTCTGCTCATCCTTTGTGAAATTACATAGTTCCCGGAACCTATCAAGTTCGGGTTTTGTAAAATCTCTTATCTTCATTGGATAATAAGTTCTTGTCCTACATAAATCAGATTCTTGTTAGGTATTCCATTTGCTTTTACAAGTGCATCTACTGTGGTATTGTATCTCTTTGCAATACTTGAAAGGGTATCCCCTTTTGCAACGATGTATGCTTTCTTTTTCTGTTTACGGCTTTCTACTATCTCATTAACCCTTGCCTGCACTTCTTTTGCATTGTAACCAGCTGCTGTGAGTTTAATTGCCCTCATAGGATTGTTACCCCATACTCCGGCAAGGACTTCATTTGCAAGTTGGTCTATTGACTTCTTTACGGGTTCAGGGGCTTCAATAACCACCGTCTGATTATTAAGTTGTGAGCCATCATCTGTCCAAGGAATATTGATTTGGTCTTGGTCAACGGTAGTTCCATTGATTTGAGGACTTCTGATATAGTTCACAGAGCCACCATATTGCCAAATCTCAACCAATGCAATACTTTTTAAGTTAGGAGCATTTTTTGAATACTTTGCCACCCAATGAGGATACATAATAAGTTGGCCATCATCAAACCTTGAATTGAAATGACTCTCACTTGTATAAATACCACACGCATATCCGGCATTTATCATTGTTTGACAGAATGTACGAATTATATCAGTAAGGTGAGTAAAGCCTTGATTGAGCATTTTGCCTTCAACATCATAGTAAACATGAACAATATTCTTGCCTTGTAAGAGTGAAATGAAATGACTTGCTTCTCTTATAGCATCATCTGTACTAAATGCGTTGCCATAATAGTATGCACCTATATACATTCCGTCTTGCCTTGCTTGACTGTAAAAATCATCAAAGCAAGCGTCTTTGTAGTAACCACTATCAGCCCCGCCTGCCTTAATAATTGAATAACTGAATCCTTGTGCTTGTGCTACTCCAAGGTCAAAACCTTTCTGGTATCTAGAAACGTCAATACCAAGCACTTTGTCTTCAATAGGAGTAGGAACGTCTGCATACTCCACCCAAGGAAGTAAACCATAATCAGTCCATGAGTAAGTATTCTTAGGTCCTCCTTTATAAAGATAGCGACCACCTTGTTCATCGACATAGGTATACTGTACTTTGCTCTCCCACGCTCCGGTACACTCTACGACATTGAATATCTCGTTCTGATATTCAAAATCGCCTACGTATACACCTGCGTGAGGACTTGTGGACAGATACAAATAAGTTCCGGGCTGTTTGAGTTTTGAAAAGTCCTTTGACCTTTCCGTGCATTGCATGAGCATTTGATAACCACTAATATCTCCCGTAACTGTTGGAGGAACATTTGTTCCCACGGGATTAGTAGCATCCCAACCTGCAAGAATTGCTTTAATAAGATTCCAGCAATCAAAACTGAACCTACCATCTTCCCAATGGTAACCTAAGTTCTTGCCGGGCTTATTACAGTAGAAATTAGGTACATCGTGGGCAAGTTTTAACCTGTCAAGAAAATCAATAAGTTGCATTTTAGTCTCCTTTATTTCTCTGTTACAACCCAATCAATCCGTTGTTTTTGTGTATTGCAAAATTATATAAATGTCGGAAACTGTCGCATACTGCCTCAACCAATTTCCGTATACTATAAGCATATCCGTATCGGTTATATGATATAACGATATGATATATTGCATATCGTTATAATATAACTGTGGGACAAATCGGCGTTCATTATAATTACTCCCCCTATTTCTAAAGAACCCCCTATAATTTATAACATCGTCAAGGTCAGTAATACCGTGTGCAACGCTAATTTGATTATTTGAAAATGGACCAGGAACAATTATTGTTTTCTCATAGACGGGTCTATCATCTATCCAAAATCCGATTTTTTGCTCACTTGTTGAATAGTGGTGGTCAGACCCACCGCCACCGCCGCCACTTCCAAGCGACAGAATATCACAATAAATATTTCGCCAATTACCCGAATAATATGTAAGTCCAGCGGTGGTACTTGTGATTTGAAGTTGTCCACCAGAGAGGACACTCAATGTCTGTGTTGTTCCGTCCCATTTTAGGTTATACCAGCCAACCGCACCATTTGAGGAGTCATATACCCTAACAATGTAAAATCCATTAACAAGGGCTTTATCAAGGTTGCAAGTGACGTATACGCCCGAGTCAGACCCAATCAATCCGTTATCAAGGTATAACTCGCCGCCACCTCCGCCACTTTCATTAGCATTTTCCCACTTTTGAGAAGTAGAATTATATTTTATAATCTGTCCATTTGTCAGACTTGTAAGATTAACATCTGTTAAATCAGCAAGTGTACTTGAACCACCACCATTTGGAGCATAGACATCTTGTGAAGCTCCATCTATATCAATTTCAGCAATTTTAGTTCCGGTCTGTTGAATTTGAGTCCATGACACAGTGCTACCACCACCCCCACCTTGGTCAATGAGGGCATTGATAGCAGTAACTACGTTCTTAAGTATTTTACTTGAACCATTATAAGCAAGTTTCTTAATGCTCATGTGTTACCTCATTCAACGCTAATGGTATATGATACTTTCATTGTCTTTGTTGCATCTTTTGTTACAGGAGTTGAAAGATTATTTATAGTCATAAGTCGGAGATGGTTTGGAAGAGCAAAGGTTTCATAATAAGAGGGCTTCGACCATCCTATAAAACAGTCATGGTCGTATGAATAACTAAGACCTCTATTGTTTATAACACGTGCGCTTAAGACTTCATTAGTGGGATACATCGTAAGATTTACAGGGTCAATTATTCCAGAGAACTCATCGTCATAAGCATATCTAAATAATGTGTCTGTATAACGGCTGATGTCCATACGGTCTGTATAGAATGAGCTTACTGTAAGATTAGTGGCTGTAAATGCTCCTGTACTTGTGTTAAGCACATAGAGTTTATTATCACTGCTTCCTACAAAGAACATCCCACTTCCGTCTAAAGTGATTGGATTGGTTAAGTCAACCACGCATTTTAACTCTACTCCTGTGGTATTGGTGAATGTACTCTCTGTAAGTTGTTCAGTATCCAAATCAAGTATCTTAATAGGAAATGTTCCACCAGCAGATATTCTATAGGGACTATCCCAATTTCCTGGAACCATAAATAATTTAGAATCGCTTGCTACCCAAGCCATAGAATATCCAGGAGCAGTTATATTAAATGTCAATGCCTCTGCTGATGTTGGGAGACTTCCCGTTCTCAAAATTCCAGAAAAGTCAGACAGTTCATCAATAGGAAAATTCTTTTTGTATACAGTTATTTCTGTGGCTGTCTTATTAACATGATTAGCATAATATGCAAAATTTTTATACACCCATGTAAGATAACTCGAAAAAGAAGAATCATTAGTTTGTTCATCGTATGTATAAAGGTCAATTGGTCTTTTCTTGGTTGAAAGGGTTTGCTCACTTGAAAACCCATAACCAACATATCCGCCAACATCTGTAGTAAGGCAAGCACTTCCTATTACGCCATTTGCCTGCTGTGTTGAAAAGTCATACACTTGGGTAAATGAATTCTGGCTTGCATGAGACTCAATTTCATTATATGAACCCATCTCTGTAAGCACACCAGAGTTGGAAACTTTGTAAGAACCATTACCAACCATTTTAGTTCCCGCAGGCATATAGCGTGAAGTCGTAGGAATTGATTGGTCGAATAAAAAGAGTCCACCAAAATAAGGTGCAAAACGTTCTTTGTTTCTTTCCGCACTTACTAAACGACAATTTACAACTGGTCCAAAATTTCTTAAATGACTTTCAAGACCATCTGTTACCACGTTATCACTTTCAATTCTATCTCTTTTACCCGTCTTTACGTCTGTAAGTTCAATAACCGTATGTCCGTGAAGTGCATCTATATGAGGCACAGCTACCTTTTTAGGCTTGAGAATATCTATCATCTTGTTTCCTCCTTAATTCGTAAAGTTGACTTGTATTTTCGTAACATAAGCATTTTCGTCTGCAAGGACAAATCTGAATTTTATTTGATTGCTTACTTTCAATGCCCATGCACTTGTGCTTATAGCCTCAATATCATCTTTTGTCTGCCCTGCCGTATCAGTATTCAATAGCACCCACTGATTGCTTACATAGTTCCACCAAGTAGAACCATTGTCAAACGACATAGCAAATAATGTATCATCATCAGATGTAATGTCCACACTATCAATTCCGGTTATCGTACTATCCCTCATATCTATATTCTGTGAATATACAACTTGTGGAGCAGGGATACCATCAACATTAGCCGTCATGGATATTTCGCTATCACTATCCCAACACAGAATAGATGGACTTGTCAAGGTACTATATGCACTGTACTGTGGAATATTGAGTAAGCCATAGTCTATGAACAATTGAGCGTTAAGAGTACTTCCTATATTCGTGAGCACATTATTTGAAATGGTGTAGTAATCTCCGTTGGACTCAATTAAAAATCTGTGCCCTATTATAACCACGGGTCCAGGAGTGAATGTTCCACTTCCTGCATTATAGAAATAATTGCCACTTACTTCATCATAAAGACAAGCAACATCACTATCGTCAAGACAAGGCACTCCATGAAATACAAGTACGTTGTTCTCAAAAATCTTAAACTCATAGAGTTTATAAGCACTATAATACTGACCTGCGACATTAAAGAGTGTTACATTTTCAAAAGTAGTCGAACCAATTGATGTATCGCTTGTTACTACTACTCCATCAACAGTAATTGAACCTCGATATATTTCAATTGTATGCTTCGATGTAATATCAGTTACTACTGTTCTTTTTGATGGATAATACCAAACAATTGGAGAAGCCCCACCACCATCTTTTGTAAGCAAATATCTATTATTTGCATAATATCCTGCTCCAAAAATTGAAACTTCACCATACTGCGCTCCTGTGCTCTGAACATCACTTAAAGTGATTTCAAAGGACGAGTCTGTGGTAGGAGTAATTCCGGTGTCTATATATTGAGTTCCGGTGCTTTGTATATATTCTACGAGTTGCATACAATCGTCACGCTTTCTATCGTTGCAAGTCCGTTAGTGGTAGGAGTTACCTTGGTACAATATCCGCTATCAATAGCCTGACTTGTGCTCAATGATGTAAATTCAGTAGCAAGTACAAAGTTATGATTATCAATTACCACAAAGGTATGATTATAAGTCATCTGGTTCTTTGTGGTTTCATCAACCCATGCATTTGTAATAACATGGTCTATTCCGCAAGTATCAGTAAGAGTTGCAACTGATATAGGGTCAATGTCTTGAGGGTTCATTGTCTCAATAGGTGAAATTCTTACGGGGTCAAGCAATGTTACAATAGCATTATCTGTAAGTTCAGCAACAAGAGTTTCAACGATAGATATAGGTGACATTCTATCAGTAATCTCAATAAGTCCGCCCCAATCTTCTCTACCACTGATACCGATACCAAGAATGGTGTTCTGTGCTTTTAACAAATCTATATGAACTGAACCACCCATGCATTTCAGCCATACTTTCCAAGTATGCATAGTGGTATTATCAACATTCAAGATATAAAAAGTTGACAGAATATGTCTTCCATCTTGATAGTTTTCTTGTGGTTCTCTACTGTCTATGATATTTCCGTCATACTCATAAAATAGTGTTACTTCCAAATCGTTGTTTGTTATGTATGCGGATGTTTCTTCTTCTGTTGTTTCACATTCTATAAGATATTCAAGGTCAATTCTTACCTGACCCTCTTTTGCCACAGCAAATTGAATATTTGCAACAGATCTTGTTTCTCCATCTCCAACGTCAACATCACTTTCATTATAGAACATAATGTAGTTGAGCTGAATTGAATTAAGTTTACCAACAAGGCTCTCTACCTGGTCTCGTATTGTATCAATTTGAGCATTGATATTTGATATAAATAAAGACCGCTCTTTATCGCCTTCGGCTGTTTGATTATCAAACAAAGACTGTATTCCGGTCAACTTCCTAGACAATACGTAGAAGTTAATCGGTATATAAGTATTTGTGGCTACATCATAAATATTATATGTAAGTACATCGCCAACTTCAATCCAAGGATAACCCTCAATGTCAGCATTGAATGGTACATAAGGACGATTTACAACTTGAGGAAGAATATTTTCTCCTACTTCGGTTAAATCTTCAACTTCAAGGTTTCTTGTAAAAAAGTTACCTTGCATAATGTAGGTATTAGTACCTGTACCTACAGTTACACCCTCTTCTATATCGCTTTGTCTTACAATTACCTTTGTAATACTTGATACAGTATAACGCTGATAATCAATATTTTTATAGTAGTCAATATTATCATCAGCTGTTTGTATGGAATGCAAAGTACGAAATTCAAATATTCCTTCACGGTTTATAATACCAAAAACACCGTTTACCTGGCATATAAATTTTATAACTACTAAAGCTTGTAAGTTTACAGGTGAATATTGCTTTTCAAAAAATAAATCATCATTTACGAGAGTAGTTTCTTCTACATCAATATCCAAATATTCAAACAAACTATCTCTAAAATCTTTTACTGTTACACCGTCTTGCCAATAATTAGTAAATTGATTTATATACCAACGTGCAATATCAATATTACCTTTAATATAAAGTAAATCATACGCTACAAATTCACAAAGGTTGTTGGTGTAATTTTTAATTGTCTGTGTATCAACATACCCTGTAAACAAAGGTATGACTTCGGTATTATCAGCTTGAATGGATATTTCTACTTTTTGATTTTTAAAATCCGTTGAAATACCGAACAATGAAAAAGTAGCTTTAGACGCATTACAACCGATGAATGTTAAGTATTCATCGGCTTCCAGCATCTCTTCAATTGATAAACTTTCCTGAGCAATTTGAGTATTTGTAAAAGTTACATCAAGGTCAGGAAAGTATATAGTTACAGTTTTATTTGAAGATGATTTGTATGCGTTTTTTGTTGCGGTTGTTACATTAAGCATTTATCTACGCCTACCACCACGTCTTGTGCTTGTTGTTCTACGCCTGCCATTATTGTTTCCACGATAAGTCGTATATGTACGCCTAGTTACCGTTTGTCTCGCTGTTGCCATAAGTATCACCTATATTTTGTGTTATATCACTACCCTCAATATCATTTACTTCTTGCTGATATTCAGTTTCAGTATAGGTTTCAATAGGAATTACAAATAAGAAGATGAGAAGTATTGCAATAACAAGCAATTCAACCATTGATAATATAAACCAGCGTCTTGCACTTAATTTTACTTCGTGCAATAATTCAGTTGCTAAAGTTTGATTTTCCATATAAACACCTCTAATTAATTATATCATCTAATCAGGAGTATATCAATATCCAACAAACTTTATCTGGACCGTTTCATACACAACTGTATTATCTGGGTCAATACGCATTATCTTTAATTCAGGTTCAGCCATATACATATCTTGAGTTGTATAATCATCAAGCTCAGGAACATACACAGTACCGCTGAATTTCCTTTCAAGTGCATTTGTATAGTTACGTTGAATGCCACCAAGAAATTCAGCGAGTTGTGTATTTGTTAATCCGGGAACCATATCAAATTGTACCGCAAGGGGGACGTTAGGTAATGTGTTACGATGTAATAAACCATTGGCATCTCGATAAGGGTCAAGGTCCTGTACTTTTCGTGTTACCTGAAAAGTTGAAAACTTTACATACTTAGAACCTGTAATTAAAAACGCATCGTCCCCTGTACCAACTTGCATTAAATAACCTGCGTAAGCCATTAGTGTCCTCCTTTAAAATGCGGTTTGTCCGGTCATTTTTGTATATTGACTTGCTGACTTCCTAACTGAATTAAATATCTGTCTATCAGTAATGCCACACTTATCAGCTATTACACTCAGCAATTCAACTTGTTGTGCCATAAGGTTCATCATGGTTGTACTATCATTTTCACTTAAAGCCATCTTAAATGCGTCTACAATAGTGTCAAGAGGTGCTTCGATATTCGTGCCACTTGTCTGGTCTCCAAGTATTGCCATAAACTCTTTATTTGGAGGAATAACAGCACCATTTGCAAGTCGAGGAAGTGAAACGTGTTGTATAGATGCAATTGCGGTATAATCATCACCTGTAATTTTTGCTGCTGCACTTGCAATAGTTGAAATACCAGAAGTGAAAGTGTTAATAGCATCAATAATTTTATTGATAAACCCTTCAACTATACCTATTGCAAAATTCATAGCATCTTTAACACCTTGAGTAATACCGTCCCACAGGGTATTAAAGAAACCAAGCAAAGGCTGAATTACATTTGTGTCAAACCACGTTGCTACATTAGACCAAGTAGTCTGAATATCATTCCACAAATTAGTGAATAACGTAGTTATTGCAATTTTCCAATTAGCAAATGCAACTTGTACGGGAATAATTACATTAGTCTGGAACCAAGTTTTAACAGTACCCCAAATTGCTTTTATATCATTCCACAAATTTTGGAAAAATGATTTAACATTAGTCCAGAAGTTTTTGAAACTTGCTATAAGAGGCTGAATAATATTAAGGTTAAACCACGCTGTAAGGCTAGACCAAATTGCTTGTATTGTTACAACTAATGATGTAAAAATAGATTTAACATTAGTCCACAAATTTTGGAAAAATCCAATAATTCCAATTATTGTAGTATTAAACCAATCTGTGATTTCAGCCCACGTATTTATAATATCAGTTTTTGCATTTATAAACACAGATGCAATGCCATCACCTGTATTCTTAAACCAAGTTTTAATAGTTTCAAAACCTGTGGTTATAGCAGGTAACATATCAGCAAATATTGAGTCTTCAAACATAGCTTTGGCTGTATCTTTGAATAAACCGAAATCAGTTGCTACATCAGCAATTGCTTTACCCAAATCTTTTAACATTGTAATAGTGCCACCGAATTTCATATAAGGGTCATACGCACTTGTATCACCGCCAAATAGTTCACCTAACACCGCACCGCCTGAAACACCTATACGTAAACCACCAAATATTGCTGTAAGTATACCAACTAATCCTGTTGCAACAGTTTGAAACCCTGCAAGGAAAGACGACCCTGCACTTGCACCAGCTTGTTCCATAGTTACCAATCCGGTGCCTGCAAATTTACCTTTGAGGAAAGCCGCAAGTCGCTGAAACCAACTTTGTCCGAAAAGTAAAGGAATGCTCTTTTTCATAGCATTTCTAACAGCTATTTCACCCATAATTGAACCTAAGAGTTTTCCAAATGCTGTTGCAACAGCCTTTATAGCTGCTGAGGCAAAACTCATTTTGAGTATCTTCTTTATGAGTAAATAGCTAATAACAACTTTGGCTTCAACAGATAAGTTATCAAAAAATTCGGCTAACTTCTTGCGAATGAGTGGCCAATCAATGCCTCCTTCGCCATTTTCATCTCCCCAGAAAAACGTTTTAACAGCTTCCCACAAACCGTCAATCCAAACACTAATAGTTTCTCCGAATTGTGCAAAATCAAAGTCGGTAAAAAATTGATTAACTCCGGCTGCTATTGTTTTACCAAGATTTTCAAAATCAAAAGTAGTTCCAAACTCAAACGCAAAATCTACAGCAGTATTAAGTGCCTCTGCAATAGTATGTCCAATACTTGCGAAAGTATCAGGTTGAAAAATACCATTTAAAAAGTCTGCAAGATTATGAGCAAACGTTGTTGCGTGTTGTTGAATACCTGCCCAATCTATATCATCAAGTAACCCTTTAAGTGTATCAGAAAGGAATTTACCGAACTCATACCAACTGCTAATATCGGGAACTTCAAAATCCCAACCGCCACCTTGCACATCAAAAGCGGTATCAAAGTCAGCAACCGCAAGTCCTAATTCATCAGCTAAACCACCAGCACCATCTGATGCTTTTGTAGTAAGTACATTCAATTCATCAAAAGGCTGTATCATTTTCTTAGCCTTTTTAGTAGCATTACCGATACCATCTGCAAGGTCTTCTTCACTTTCAGCAGCTTCAGAAGTTCCGTCTGCTAACTGTGCCATTTCAGCCGTTACATCTTGCCATTGTATACCCAACAATCGTGAAAGTATTTCACCTACAACATTAGCAAAATGTGTAAGGGCTTGAACTATGTTATTTAATGATTTAAGTACGGGAGCACCGAGCGTAATAAGACCGTTACCTATTGTAATAAGTAACTGTTTCCAACGTTCTTTTAATACACGCATCTGGTTAGCCCAATTGTCTTGAGTACGAATAAAATCACCTTGAATATGCTGAGTTTGTTCAAGTATATATCTATAACGTAAAAGTGCTTTCGTACTAGCATCCATTTGTTTTACTTTTGCTTTAATACCAATAGATGCCGCATACTCTTGTAAGTTTGCTTCTGTAAGTATGATACCGTATCTTTTAAGTGTTTCAGTTTCACCTGTATATACTGCTGACAATGCAACACGAGCCGTTTCTTGCTGTATATTGTAAAACGATGCCATATCGCCAGCAAGTGCTGTAAGTTGTAATGCCATATTAGCAGCATCATCGGCTGCAATGCCTGAAGCTTTACCCATTGCCATAAATGAACCTGCAATTGATTTAGCCATAAATTCAGACATACCGTAAGCTTCAATGGATATACTTGCAAAGTCTTCCATTTTATCTGAAAGGTCGCCAAACGTTACATCTACAATGTTTTGTACTTCTTGTAAGTCAGATGCAGCTTTAACAGCGGTTTTACCAAGCATTAGTAAACCACCTATACCGAGCATTTTTGCTGAAAATACGTGAAAATGCTTTAGCGTTCTTTCAATTTGTTTCATACCAGAATTTATTCCGGCTGTATCAATGTTTGTACCAATTATAAGGTTACCGTCTGCAAAACTACCTGCTCTCATACTCAAACTCCTAAAATCTCATTCATCAAGTCTTGAGTTACAGTATCATATTGTTTTTTAAGAACAATCTGTTCTCTATTTTCATTATACAATGTTTGCTCGTATTTTTCGAGCTTTTTTCCTTTATTTAGCTTATTTCTTATGCTTACGTATGTACTAAAAGTACATTCGCCAATTTCATAAAAAGCTGATAAAAATGTCCACCAATGTAAAAATTCAAGCCCACGAATATCTGTATTTAATATGCGGTTTACAGGGGCAACAATGATATTAAAATCCTGTTCCCAACTATATAAAGGCTTATCGTTTTTATGTTTTGAAGATTTAGGCTCTTCGCCCATCTGCATAAATGCAAACATTTCCTTAGCCGCATATTCAATTTTGTCTTTCGGTATGCTTTCAGCATCATCAAAAAACAAATTAAGTGCAACCATAACTTTCTCAGCATCGAGCAAGTCAGGGTCATTTAATGCACTAAATATGTATATTATATTTCTAAAATCAGCATCGAACGGATATTCGATACCGTCAATTTCTAATGATGTGGGTAATGTATGCGTATTCATAATAGAAATAAAGGGTGGTTTTTAATGCCACCCTTTACCTTTCACTTTTTTACTTTCTTGTACTTATTGACACGTTCATTGCTGGCTTTGGTATAATATGGAGCTATACCATTGAAGAAATCATCAAACATTGAAAATGTATTAGCATCTCCAAACAGTATCTGGCTTGACCCTGCACCAAAGATTTCATCAATTACACCTCTGAAATACTGTATTGTTTCAGTAAGTAATTCAAAACCTTCCTGTTCGTCCTGGGTCTGGCTAAGTTTATCTTCATACTCTTTAAATTTCTCTTGAACTGTGTCTTGTAATGCAAACACTCTTTTGGCTACCGCTACGTCATTGGGGTTAAACTTGAAAATACCTCTTGACTCTCCGTGGTCGTCTAAAATTTCAAGACAAATTTGACCTGTATGAATTTGTAAGCTTTCCATATTATATCATTCCTCCTTTTTATTAGGGATTAGGTGTGAAAGTAATGACAGTGCCGTACTTGTAGTTGTCAACAGTTCCGTGAACCTTGTCGTTGGAGAAGCTGATGTTGATAGGCATATCAACGTTGGAATCGCCTCCAATGGACTGAGGTGTAAGTGTGCAATTCTTATGAACTTCGGCTTCGTAGTTACCCTCGGTTCCTACGTATGCATGAATCTGCATAACTTCGTACATAGCGAACTCTGACATTCTGTTGTACTTAACCTGGTTATAAAGCTTAACCGCAAGTTTGGAACCACCACGAATGGTCATGGGGTCAAGGTCCTGAGAAGTTTCAAACTTCTTAACTGTGGTTTCAGTAATACCGAGAATATCGGTTACAGTTTCAGTATCGGGATGGAACTCAATTGCTGATTCCTCAACACCGACACCAACGGGCTGCCATTCGGGAGTACCACCACTCTCGGTAATGGAGTCACCTACGTTTACGCAAGTAACAAGTAATTTACGCTCTGCCTTCTGGTTGTTCTGAAGGTTAAATGCTGTTGCATCTGCCATAGTTTTATTCCTCCTCTATGTAGTCTATTCTGGCACCAAGCATGTATTTTGCTAAATTATCATCTTGCACTCCGGCTACATTCGCCATATTCTGCAAAATGACTATATCATAATCGTGGCATTTATCACCAAAATCAGGATAATTTCCATTGGCTTTTTGTTCAGCGAGCCACTCATTAAAAGCATCGAAAACTGCCATATTGTTGATATTTACATCAGATGTACCAACGTCAATATATTCGTAGCCAATAAACACAAAACTATATGACATATAACGATTTCCAAGTATATCAACCTTGTTTACATAATCGCCATAATTTGGAACTAATGCACGAACACCGGGGTATGCTTCGCTAGACTCAAAATATAACATATTTTCATCAAGGAAACCTTGTACCCACTCTTGCATTATTTTATGCTTATTTACCACTGTTTTTCTTGCTCCTCTTTTTACGGAATATATCAACTAATGCAATAATCTGCTCTTTATGTTGTCGCCATGCTGCTTGTTCCCAATGGTGTGTTGCAAGTGAATGTGCTTGTTTATTGAAATTCATTCCTTTACCTTCGTGCAAATATTTAGCATATTTACTCTGGTAAACTATCATACCTTGATTTTTTGTGGCTTGAATACGAACATTGTCTGCCATGTGAGCACCGGATTCTCTGTAAGGATCATACGGTGTATAAGGGTATGAAAATTCGTACAATGTTTTAGCAAAATATCGGTTAGTTTCTTTATCGAAACCTTTTCGCTTTATAATTGTACTTGAACTGTAATTCCATTGAAAGTAACCACTTCCTGCAACACCTTTAGCCATTGTTATACACCTTGGATTTTGAGTTGAACTTTTGCTCCAAATCGGTTATGGTTCTCGTTGTGGTGTTTTACCAAACAAACATCTTCACCGTATTTTTGCATAACTGAAACAACGTTCTCTGCGGTTATCTCTTCGGGAACTACGCCCTTGATAATATAATCGTTGTTTGAAATTGTAAACAACTCTCCACGGTTCTCCGCATTTCTCCACTCCATATAAGGTACATACTTATCATTGAATGGTACAAGGATAGTAATGTATGTGCCTATGTAAACCGCAGAGCCACCAGCGGAACGGGCTGAAGCTGTATACCAAGCCACATCATGTAGCACAGTTTTATACCATAAGTCGACCTTTCCGTTATAGTCGGCTCTGCGGAGTCTATTGAGGATTGTTATCGTTTCGTTGTAGATATGCTCTAACATCAAAGTTTACCAATCTGTTTGTTAAGTAATCGGGTAACCATTCCAAAGCGATTTTTTGCAAGTCAGCTTTAAGCTCGTCTTCGGTCTTTATCGAAAAAGTGATTTGCTCTACGCTGTTTGAATATTGAGTTATTGTTTCGCCAGCTTCTTTTTGTGCTTCATAAGCCGCTGTGCGGTCAATAAACTCGGTCAAGACTTCCCTAACCTCATTAGGTATAATATCAAGTTGTTTACACCTGTCGAAAGTAAAGTAATCAAGCCATCTTTGAGCTTTCCTTTCAGCTAACCGAAAGTCATTCTCTGATAATTTACCGCCTAATTCTTTATAATCGTCATAGGTTAAGTAGCTTGTGTATTCAAGCATAATTACTCCTCATTCTTTTTCTTTGACTTGCCATTGAGCTTTGCAATTGTCTCTTCGGCTTTTTCAAGTTTGTACTTAAGGTCAGCAACTTGTGCCTGGAGTGTGTGAACATCATTTGACATTGCTGCCTCTACAACACGACCTTTTTCGTCAATTACTGAATAGCCCTGAGACATATAGTATTTTTTATCTTCGGGGCTAATGTCAAGAATGACATTAGCCCTCTGAACCATAATTTTATCCATTAGCTACTCCTTATCAGGTGTGAGCGGTGATGTTGAACTGAATACCGTCTGCCTGCTGATTGAGAATGAATACGTCTTCGAAAGACTCCTCGTAGTAAACCCACTTGCCTTCGCTGAGTGCTGAAGGTGCTTCGAGCTGTGCGAAAGTATAGCTTACAGGAGTGATAACTACAAGAGGGTGAATGAGCATCATGTTGATCTGGTCTGCACTTGCAGCAGGAGTCCAACCAGAAGTGAAGGTGTATGCGGTCTTCATAAGCTCTGCGGGAACACCGACAATTTCAACTTCATCAAGTCTGTTGATACGTCTGTCAATTGCATTAGGTCCCTGCTCAACGCTAATACTTCTTCCGAGAGTGTTATTAGCATCAATCTGAGCATTCTTAAGCATGGACTTAACTTCATTAGTAACATAAAGTACACGTCCGGTTACAGGTACACGAGCATTGTCCATTGCCAGCATCATTCTGTCAAACTCTGCAAGTACAGAAGTTACAGTAAGTGCGGTAGTGGATGCGGTCTTGCCGGTATAACCTTCTGCTGCGATTGAAGTAGTCCAATCGTGATAAATCTTTGAAACGGTGTAAGCGTCCATCTCAGGGAACTTCTGGAACTCATTGAAAGTCTTGGTGATATTTGAAATGGTCGTTACAAGGTTGGTCTGCTCTACGTCCATAGGGTGAACAAGAGTGCTCCACTTTCTGTGGTTTACAAGCTCTTTGGTCTCCCAGCTGTTGTCGTAGTTACGAGATGCGGTTGCAATAGTATCTCTGTTACCATTGACACGTCCGGTGGTGGTGATACGAGGAATCTTAATGGTCTTTGCATCTACGATTCTGTATCTTCCGTTATTGGGGGTAGCATAAAGTCTACCAAAGTAGAGCGAGTAAGGAAATGCGTTTGCAAGTGCTCTAGAATACTGTTCAGCATAATTAAGTGTTGCCATAATCTTTTTCTCCTTTATTTAGTATCGTGTGGTCTAACCCCTGCGAAATTGAAAGCGTCAAGAAACGCATTGTCTGAGGGGTCGGGGGTTGGAGGTGTAGGCTGACCAAACATAGGTTTGGGGTCGCTACCAGGAGTAGGGTTATCAGGTGCTTTTACAAACGAGTCTGCATTATCGGTTTCGTATGCGGTTTTGAAATCGTCCGCACCGATAATAACACCATTTTTCATCTTCAAGCCTTCGTCAAGCATGGCTCTTTCAAAATCACGCTTGGCAGCTTTACTTGAGAACTGAAGACCATTTGCATACTCTTTAACAGCAAATTCATAAGACTGCTTTGAAAGTTTACCTTCGTATTCCTTCTTTGCGTTCTCATAATCGCCCTGCATTTTGGCAATCTGTGCATTAAGTTCTTCAACCTGTGTTGCACTACCTTTACTGTCTTCGAGCATCTTTTGAAGATTTGCTATATCAGTATCTCGAGTTGAAATCTGATTAGTCAAATCATCAATTGAGGTCTGCCTTGCTTTGAGGTCATCATCGTACTTTTTCTTGCTGACATAGTTGCCTGTTGCAAGGTCTGCCAACTTCAAACCTTTAGTGGTTACTGCCGATGAAAACTCATCCCAAGTAAGTGAACCTTCTCCAAAAACCTCTTTCAAAAAATCCATTGTGTTACTCCTCCATTCTTTATGGTTTAATTTGTAAATGCGTATTACCGTCTACGCTGAATGGAATATGTGTTTAATCGTCCACATATTCGACCTAAATTTATTATACAACACAATCTTCCTGTTGTAAATAACTTTCTCAATTATTTTGTGGAGAGCTGTTATTTTTTGTTACTTCGGTACTTTTATTTGCGGTTTCAAGTTTTCGTTGGCGTTCCGCACTCTCCGTGTCGTCTCCGGTGGTTTGCTGAGTTTTCATCATAACCGATTGTGTCATAAGTAAAGACTGTTCACGCTCTTCATTGATTTTCTTAAGAGCTTTGTCGGCCTGCGTTTCGGTTTCGCCACACCACTTGACTCTATATTCAACTTTTGACATAAGACCTTTATCAACTTCGATAAGATCCATCTGTTTTTCAGTGTCTTTGTCAACGATTATAGAATCGTCCCAACAATACGCAACTTCGTACTCACCCTCTGCCTGAATATCATATAGGTCACAATACTTATCTATTACAGTTGCAAAATCACGAAGGGTATCTTCAAGTGCTTCCTGAATAGCTTTGTTAGCCGCAAAACTTCTCTGCTTAAGTATGCGCATTTCGGTAGCAGTTCGTGCTTCTGCATATGTAACTTCTGACAATGAACCTCTGGACATTTCACACACATCTTCTATGTGCATAAGGATATTGTTGAGACCGTTTATAATACTCGAATCTCGGAAATCGGGATTAAATACATTATATGTATTATCATCACCTAAATCCAAATTATGTCTGAAAAGTCTTTCCTGTAATTTAGGAAGTACGGTTATAGGCGCACCGTTTTTATCTTTTGTAGGATTAAGTGCGGTACGGTCAACATCAATTGCCAACTGTCCGCCTTCAAATTCCCAAAGTAAGTTGGAATATTGCATATCAGCGTCTTTAATAAGGTCAACCGCTTTCGCAAAACCACTACAACCGAGAGGGCTATCCAGGTCAACAATATTAGGCCCAGGCATTTTGAAATATGCAAAAAGCATAGAGTCCATATTGTCGATTGTAACGATAGGAGGCATCTCACGCCACTCGTCAACTTCTGTAAGTAATACCCTTGTTCCTAATTCAGTAATACCGTTATCCATTCTCGCAGCAGTGTTTTCACTCTTAAATGCAAGGTTCTGAATAGTGAGTGTTTTGTTCTCTAACTTATGATGCTCAAGTTTGGTATATACGACATTCTTCTTTACAACTTTATCCACAAACGCACATTCAACAATGTTGCCATCTGATGTGAAGGAAAGTGGATAAAAGTCTGTTGCTTTCGTGTAGCTAATCTCTATCACATATTTACCGTCTGCATTTTTAGTTACATACGGCTTTATGATAAAGCTTCCGAACGCAATACCATACTCCAAATTAGTTCTAAGCTTTTTAAGAAGTTTGGTATAACATCCATCCACAAACTTGGCTTTTTCAGACTCGCCTGTTACTTTGATTTGCATTTCAATAGTAGCAGTACGAGCTTTTTCGCTTGCAATCATTGCTGCCAAACCAAGTGACTTTACCTTTTCGTCACCTACAACCCAAGGACTGTTATCCATATACATATTTTTCCACAGTTCGATTGCATCTTTCATCTTATGTGACATTGTGGGTTGAAGTTGCAATGCTGTTTCAATCGTTTCGGGAGAAAGCATACGTCTAATTACTCCTTTCAGTTTGGAAAGAAAACCCATATTCCCTCCTGTTAGTTATCTTTCATATCAAAAATTATAGTAATACCTATAGCAATAGCCAAGCCTAATGCAACTCCGGCTACAACCGCAAGTATATACTCAAGCATCTTTTCTAAATATTTCCTTGATAACTTTATCATATCCCACAGTAGAGCAAAGGAATGATAAAAATACAAGCACAACAATATCAACGCCCACTTTAGCATTGAATTGAATTGAATTGTAAATAATATATCCAATAGATGCACCAATAGAAAGTATGAATGATACTATAACGGCAAGAATGGTTGAATTATACTGTTTAGTTACAGAATCCATTATTTTCTTAATGGCTTCAACCGTAAGCACCGTTGCAGCAGAAATTATACCAAGTGCTGAAATAAGAAACGTAATGTTCATATTAAACCTCCTTATCGTGTTCGAGATTATCAACCCTTCTGGAAAGTTCACAAATTTGCTGTTCAACAACCGGCATTCTAATCGCAAAATTGTTATGCCTTTTTACGTCCTCGGCAAGCATATCAATTTTAGCTTCCGTAACGGCTTGTGATGTGGTAAGCTTATTCTCAATACTTGCACTTGTTCGCATATTAGTAATAATAACGCCAATTAATGCCAAAGCTGCTGTGATAAAAGATGATATAATCCCTTCCATAGCGTACTCCTTTAAATAGAAATTTTCTTGCAATTTCATTGTATAATAAACAATCTAAATATGCAACATCAATTTCCCTTACGCTTCCAATGTCTTTCGGTTGCGTAACGAGTAGCATCTATGAAGTGGTTATCACGGTCAGGAAAAGCACTTATAATGTGGCCCTCTCGGTCTCTATCAAACTCATATTGCACAAATTCATCATACACGTCCGGGCATCTGTATTTGTCAATGTAAATATGACGTAAACTTTGTAGCCATTTAATACCATATCGAACACTATCAGGCCCTTTCTCTGCCGGTCTCATAAAACAACCATAAGCTCTAAAGTCTGATATTGATTTAGGTTCAGCGCTATCTGCGGTTATCAAGTCGTTTTTGTCCATGAAAGGCACATCAACATATTCAGTAACTTCTTGTCCGTCAACGATTTTGAAAACACGCTTCTTCAATGCTGGTTCTTCATAAAGTTTCTCATATAATTCCCTATTACTTTCGTGAGTTGCTCTGTGCTGCCCATAAATATACAAGTCGCTACGTGTAGTGTCTAAATACAATTTAACATAAGCATTAGGGTCATTAGCAAAACCCCAATCCAAACCATTGTAGATATTATCGAACGTAGCGATGAATGAGTCTGGCATATCCATATGTTCAACATTATCAAATACATTCCCGCCTGTACCGACAGGAATACCCATATACTCATTTTCGTAAGCCCTAGGATTAGTTTGTTGTAAGTATTCAGCTTCCTCAATAAACGCCTCGCCAAGCCATTCACGAGGTACGTCTTTATAAGTAGTGCGAATTACAAGTGTATCCTTCTTCCTATTCCTTTCGCAATCTTCTGTATATTCATTAGCCCAATTATTAACACTAATAGGAGGGTTATAACTCATAAAATTCCAATACAATTGTCCGCCTCTCATTGTACTTTGCATAGCTTTACGAATTTCAGCTTCCCCACCAAATTGGTCAAGCTCCTCCCACCAAGTAATGCCAATATAACCGAAAGGCAATTTTATTGATTTGACCTTCCCTGGGTCATCAAGCCCTAAAAATACTATCTTCTGCCCTGTGGGATTATATATAATTTCAAGTGGATTAACGTGAAAAGTAAAATAGTCTTGTAGCCCCATATCCAAAATGCCCCATTGAATTTGAGCATAAACACTTGTTTTCAATGTATTGCCTATTTTTCTAAATATAGCAGCATGACATTTAGGATTTGCAATTAGCAATAACGGTACGGCTCTGCCACCTATAAAGGATGATTTAGTCGAGCCTCTACCGCCTGGAAAAATATAGTTTGTATACTTATGTTCCATAACATCCTGAAACACATCATCAAACTTCTTTATCCATAACTTATCCACTTGTAAATCAACAGAAACCACAGCGAAAATCCTCCCGGAATTTATGATGTTTAGATTATATCATAATATAGATAATAAGTAAAGACCGGGCAACAATATATAGAAAAATGGAGATATGTAGATATGGATTCTTAGGTACACGAGCCGGGAAGTGGGTTTTGTGAGCGACCTACCTTCAATGGTATGGAAAAATCAGATATGTTATAGCGACCTACCTACAACTAAGTGGAAAAAATCAGATATGTTTATTTGGATGGCGACCGTTGGTCGGTGTAAAAATTCGGTGGTACGGTATGTGTAAAATTTTACACATGAGTAATAATGCACAAAAACATATCAAAATATTGTGGTATATTGTATATTGATTTTTTGTGTATATCGTGATTTTAACAAAAAATGCACAAATAATACACTATATTAATTATAAAGTTTGTGCATTATACCATATACAACACCGATATATTTTGATATTGTAATAATGCAAGTGATAACCACTTGATTTTGACCGTTTTGGTCGTTTCGGTGAGTGTGCAACACCGTAACCAACACGCAACCACAATGACTACCAAAAAAACCACCGCAACCGCAACCGCAAAAAATGCACTTGCAACCGCAACCGTGAAAAAGTCGGTCGCAACCAAAACCACCGCAACCGCAACCGCAACCGCAAACAGTGAAAAATCAAATGTGATTTTTTCGTTTCGTGGTGTAAATAGTATCGGTTCAACCGTTGTTGCAAAAAGTGGTTTAAAACAATTGACGAACACGTCACACGATGCAACGCAGTTGATTTTGAGTGGTAAGTCAAGTTTGAACTTACGCAAAAAAACTTGTTTCGTCAATGCGACAACAATCGACTTTGAACTTTTGAAAAGTACCAAAAAATATGAATGTTGCGAAAATGCAAACAGTGTTGACGCAATACGACCGCATAAAGTTTATTTCGATTTTAATGAGTTGTCAAACGTTTGTTCGGTACTTGCAAAAAACAAGTTTAACGTAAACGGTTACGATATAGTTTGATACATAACGTAGTATTGAAAACTACCACCGTGAAAACGGTGGTAGTTTTTTTATGCGTTACCGGTTGTTTTAAAAACTACATTATATAGTTTTAAAAACTACATAAGTTAGTTATCACTAATGAAAATTAGTTTAAACTAACTAAAATTAGTATGCACTAACTACATTGTTAATTTTTTAACGGTGGTTTCGATTGTTAAAATTTTAACATACTAAAAACATTTGTTCGATATTATCGGTGGTTTTGTGCGTGTCGTGTCGTGTTGGTTTCGTGTCGTTTATACCGTTTATTTTGACCGTAAACGCACGTTAAACTATAACAATAGTATAAAGTACCATAAACGCAAAAAACGTAAATTTGACACGTTTACGCACGTTTAAAAACGTGTGTAAAATTTTACACATGAAAAATCATAAAACTTTACCGTGAAAAATTGCACAAAAAACCGCACGTTATTTTTATATGTATACAATGTATGTAATTGTATACAATCGGTTGTTATGTATACGTGTATACAATTATACGTTAAAATTTTAACGTTAAATTTTTAACGCTCCCAAGCAGTTTGTGAAAAATTTAACGTTAAATTTTTCACAAAGTCCCCCACCCCCTACCCGCCGCCGCTGCTTCTTCTGAGCGATATACCTAGTTAGACAGTTTCTGAGTTAGAAAAATCTCCGAGCGGCATCGCTGCTTGCTTCCAAGCAATATGCTTAGTTAGACAGTTCTAGTTAGACACTTTTGCATAAAAAAATACACGGTATATTTCAACCGTGTATTTCTCCTATCAATCATTGAGTAACATACTGAACATATCACTTATTCCTGCCGCACCACTACCGATTACGCTGTCGTATTTCGCACCAATAACACTGTAAGTATCATCATCGTTATACACACCAATATACACACACTCACTGTTATTGTCGTTATAAAACACGTATAACGGTGTTTTGCCATTGATACTTAAATCATCGACAGTACCATTAAATGCATGAACATATTCTGCTGCGGTTTCAACACGTATGCGGTCATCAACATATCTTCCGCTCAGTTCTTCCGGCGTGTCATCATCATCATTTGTAAAATCGAAATACTGATAACAGTACATATCGTCTGCTTTATCATACCATACACGTAATACTTTCTGCTCGGTCATTTCGATGATTGTGAAACTCAGACGGTCATTAAACTTTACAACTTCATGCTTCATTTTTATTTCCTCCTTTAAATACCATACATATAATCGTGCAAATCATCAGCAGTAATTTCAATATCATCGTCAACGATTTCGCCATCAACATATAATGCAACATTTTCCCTTCCAATACTTTCACAAGCTTCATCATACAACTTATAAGCTCGACTTTCATTAAATCCCCTGTAATATAACTGCCATCCTCCTTCACTTTCAACATTTTCAAAATCCATGCCAAATACTTGAATTTCATAAATCATAGTAAAACTCCTTCCTGTGCAATTGCACTCAATTAATTTAGTACAATAATATATTATATTATTATGAAACCAAATACAACTTTTTTAACAATGTTATCCGGACAAGTTTTGCATTGTTTCTTCCAAGAACTAGGTGATGTCTTGGCGGCAGAGCCCAATTGCGGTATAAAAAATTCCCGGTAACTTTCGCTACCGGGAATGATGCTCAATATTCAAACGGCTTAATCGGTATGTTATTCTCCTTCATGAACTGATGTAACTCCTCGATGAACTGCTTACGCTCGCCAAAGTCGATACCATTCTCGATATCTTCCTGTTCCCAACGTTTCTGATTATCACATTCCTGATTAAGAACTCTTGTTAAAATGCGTGCTACAGTCTCAGTCATAGTTTTCTGCCTCCTTATATTCATTGTAGTTGTCGGTGTATTCAGTGCTGTCAAAACTTTCTCCTGAATAGTTGTCGTAGTAATTAACCTCTTCCATTTCTTCAAGACTGTTGATAAAATCGTTCATAGCGTACTCCTTTCGAGATTGGTGTTTTGTAAACCACAATTGATTTACTGTAATAATAATACACCATATTCATATATAGTACAAGCATATTTCATAAACTGTCCGGATAACATATTTTTTATAACTACCGGGCGCTGCTCAGGTGTGGGTTTGGTACCTTAGAAGATATATATGCATAAAAAAGTACCCGGCAGTTTTCACTACCGGGAAACTTTTAAAACTTTATTTCATTATCATCGGGGTCCCAAACACGACCATTATATGATACACGACCGATATATTTGCCATCATCACCATACATCGCCCCGCCGGTAAATGTTGATCCCCCCAAATCGTGGTAGTCAATGTAATCACGAATTAACTTTGATGCTTCCGCAAAGTTTTCAACTGTCGTTGACTTTACGATATTATTTAATTGTGATATATAACCGAATTTATCACGTTTTAAACTACCATTTTGAAGTATTAATGTTATCATAGTGAATACTGTTTTTAACGTTGTTACAGTGTCAACGGTGCGTTGTTTTTGTTTACATACATTATATTATAGTATATTCATTTTATTTGCAAAGGGTATTTTTTATTTTTACAACCCGCTTCTGCTTCTAAGAATGTAAACCTTCTTATAAGTATCGCAACTAACGCTTCCAAGATGAAGAAGATAAAATACCTTCTAAGGTAAAGAAGGAAGAAGATATTAGAAGGGATGCCGGTTGCTGCTTCCAAGATGCGGACTCATCAAAAATGATTAGTCGAAACTTAAGGAGAAGAATACTCCGCTGCTAAGCATAAGCAGAGACAGATAGGTAGTTAGACAAAGCTAGTTAGACAAATGTCTGAGCAGAATTCTTCTGCCAAGCATATAGCGAGTTAGACAACCTGAGTTAGAAATTTCTGCAAACGAATAGGACGCATTTCTGCGTCCCACTCGCCCACTATGAAAAACACACCAACCTGGTTATGCGGTTGCTACTACTGCCATGTTGTTCGATGCTATTGCCTTGATTACCGCCTTGAGTGTATCCACGGTAGTGAACTCAACCCTATCGGGTCTCTTCTTATCAACTTTGTTACCGTCCTTCATCAGCTTGAGGTCTGCATTCTTAACTTTCGCCTCGATTGCTGAATAATCTTCAACGGTGCAATTCACGAAAATCTTTGACTTGTGAATATGAATTGCGGTGTTGCTCCTGAGTATGCGGTACTCACAGTTGTTAGGCTTGAAACCGATGTTTGCCTCCTTGAGCATTGCTTCGAACTCGGTCATTGACAAGTTGATCTTGCTTGCATTGACTTTCTCGACCTTCTTTTCGGTCTTCGGTGCTTCAACCTTTGCTTCGGTCTTTACTGCCGGTACGCTCTTGGTCTTAACTACGCCTACTGCAGATGCGGTCTTGGTTGCGACTTCCTTCTTCATTGACTTTGCCTCCTTGTTTGCGGTTGCCTTGGTGTTTTCAGTTGCTTTCTTAGTTGCGTTTGCCATAATTGTTTTCCTCCTATATGGTCGTTGGTGTGTTTTGTGAACCCATTTCGTTCACTGTCAAATGCATTATATCATATTCTTTTCATATCTTCAATACATTTCTATAATGTTGTCCGGATAGATTTTTACGTGCGTATGCGTATATATTATATTAGTAGAATTGACCATTTTTCTTCTAAGATGAAGGTTTTTTGTGCATTCTGACGAAAACGGTTGTATTTTCCCTATACCTAAGCGGACACTTATTCGTCATTCTGCACAATATTCTCCTCGGTTCTTGGGAGGAAATTAAGGGTAATGCTACCTATATTGTTAGA
>Ga0326513_10000120_pt1 | contig 60256 bp, 79 predicted proteins | sample 2_2465_0518_D_FD_203654 | JGI IMG/M metagenome (GOLD analysis project Ga0326513, IMG submission 203654) | Bovine rumen microbial communities from UC Davis, California, United States - 2_2465_0518 | ecosystem: Host-associated > Mammals > Digestive system > Stomach > Rumen | place: USA... | reverse complement strand
ATGCAAGGGGGGTGGTCATTTTTGCGACCCCCTCCCCCTGTGTCACGACAAAGCCTACAGTATCTTCGATAAGAAGAACAAAAAGTCAATTATTGACGCAAAATCATTTAAAAACGAAGTCATAAACGTTATGCATTTGCTGCCGAAAGATCAGAAATGCGTGATTTTGCGTTAGATTCTGCAATTCTTACTTTTCTGTAGATGTTTCTGAAGTCATAAGCGATAATTTCGTCTATGGCCCTTTCAATCTCAGCATCCTCCTCTTCCTCAGAAAACTGATTTGAAGTTCTAGCAATTCTTGCAAGATACGATGTAGTATTGTAACCTTTCTCTACATCGAATAAAAACCATTCTGAAAACTGAGTGAAAGGATCATAAGGATTATCGACAGTAGTTAGAGCAACTTTCATCCTTTTGTTTCCTTTCTAAATTAAACGTATTTAGAAACAGTAGAAGCAGAAACGCCAATCATTTCAGCAATTTGTGCATTTGTGTAATGCGAATCCTTTAAAGCTTTTATTCTGGCCTTCTTTGCATCAGAGACCTCATTACTTCTGTTTCTAGGTGTGAAATATTCTTTTAATTTGTCATCTTTCACATACTTAATTGCTCGATTTAGATTGGTTTTTGTGATTGCGCCAGCTTGAATTGCTTCTAATTCTTTAGGAGTAAACTCAATTGACTTTCTAGAAGCTCCAACTTTAGCTCTAGCACTAGTTAAAGCTTGCTGGTTTACTTTTTTAAGTTCTTTCTTGTTCGTGGCCAGATCCGGATTCGATTGAACTTTGGCCTGTACCTCAGCGTTTGCGATAGCCAGGGCCTGTCTCTCTCTAGGTGCGTTCAATTCTGACAAGATTATCTTAGAATTGATTGACTCAACCTCTTTCTTATAAACTTTATTTGCGTTTGGATCGTATGGAATCTCTTTTGTCGAAATGTAAAGTTTACGGGACTGGTTGGCTAAGGCTTTCATCTCATTAGCATAGGCCGCGTATGCTTGCTCTTGACGGGTGTTGTATTTTGAGATGAGGGTGCGGGCATCATTAGTCTCTGCCATCTGCGTACTAGGCTCGGTCCTCTTTACTAGCTTGCCTTTCTTGTCAGTATAATATAGTTTGTCGGACGTCTTATAACTGAGAGTCCCGTCTTCATTAATAGTCGGACGTCCCTGCCTCTTATCCACCGACACTTCTGCTTTGGCACGGGATATAAGTGTACCAGCCCCCTCGTGGTACCTACCATTTTCATCGTACGTGCCCTGGTATTTACGCTTTAAGGCAGATATACCGTTGTCTTTCTCGCTCCTCTTGTAATCTAGCTCATGTTTTTCGGCATCTATTACCACCATACTGTGCCGTACAGCTCTAGCCAATTCGTCATCGGTAGCCCCACTAAGCGTCATATCAGTTATAAGATTTGTTATCCTACCCATTTCATTCTGGGTATTCTTCATTTTCTTATAAGGCTTATCAGTGCTACCGGGACCGTACTCTATTTTGGCGTCAAACCCTTCAAGACCCTTCAAAGGAGGGGTGCTTAATATCTTTACTCGATTTCCAACAGGTATAACCATTACGGTATCCCCGTCAAAGTCTGCTCCGGACAATCTATCAGCAACAGATTTACTTATGCCAACAGCATCCCTTGCGTTTTCAGATATAATTTTTCGCCCCTCTTTATTCTTATTGTTCACAGTAAGGATTGGTATTTCGAACGTTCCGCCATGAGGATATCTTATTAGAGCTACTTGCTCGCCATCCCTATAGTTGGGTGCAAATATCTCTTTATCGCCAACTGACGTAAGAGGTAATATAACTTGGTACTTCTGTCTAGGCAAAGCTGCCGCCTGAAGATGTACGGCTGCAGAATCACAGCTTTCGGCGAAAGATAATAGCATCTTTTTCCGAATTGTAGGATTGGTTAAAGCACAAATTGAATCGTACTCTGCCTTCTTATCCGCTATAGCGAGCTTTAACTGCGAATTTATAAGCGCCATCGGCTGCTTTGACAAGAACTGAGCCGGAAGATTGTCGGCCCATTCGCCCCAATCTCCTTCGTCGCCTCGTTTGTTGATCAAACGCAGATGTTCTTTTCCGTCAGGACCAATATAATAACTCTGACCGCCGTGCTCTTTAATAAGCGATCCAAAAGGGTTCTTTGGGTCGTTTTTAATCGGCTTCAATACGGTGTTGTCTTTAGGACCAAGAATCGGCGTTCCTTCTCGTTTGTTAGTATTGAACCGCACGTCAATTCCTGGCGGAAGATCGTCAGCGTAAACCGCCATTCCTTTCAAGTAATGAGTTCCGTCAACAAGAATTCTAACCTGAGCGTAATGACTATTGCCAAGACTAAGATCTTCGACACCTCTTCTAAGTTCAATCAGTCCATCCTTAAGAGTACCACCCTGTTCGTCGTATACTATTTGTAATCTCTTAGAATCAAGGCTCTCCGGATACTTGAATGCTTCTCTTACTTTAGTGCCGTCATCGGTGAGTATTTTATCGTAGTCTTTTACAGAATATAATTTATCGAAATCATAGATATTTTTATGAGGTGTTCCAGGAGGACAAAGAACCTGCACGTTTGTCTGCTGCCCTTTGTTGGTCGGCTGAGGTATTCCGCCACCGTAAACTTCGTAACCTTGCTGCTTTAATATCTCCAAAGACTGTCTCAACTTTTCTCTGGAAATTCCGAGCTCAAGTTCTACGCCTTTACCGACATCGATCATACCTTTTTTGTCGCAGATCTCTTTCAGGTAATTAGCGGTGACTTCGGCCTGCTTCATCCTTCTTTCAGAACTCTCATTTAACAAAGTTCTAACTGAAGAATCGTTTTCAAACCCCATGTAATCAGCAATTTCTTTCAAAGTCATCTTCTTGTCTTCGCGAAGATGTCTAGCTAAAACAACTTGAGATGCTCTTCTTTCGGATTTTGCCAAGCTGACCTGAGCTCTGAGCTTTGTGGTTGTTGTGCCAAAATACTCGGCAAGCTCACGTTCGCTCATCGTTTTCTTTAGCTCTTCGTAACGACTAAGAAAATCGCCATTATGCTGATTTGGATTTTCTCCGCTTCCGAGCGGATAACGGCCCGAACCAGGACCAGGTGCGCCATCTAACTTGCTGACACCATAATGCATTAGAATGTCTTCAGCAATATAATTCATACGAACTCACCCTTCCTGATCTCGTTAATAATTTTGTCAAATGCGACGATCTTATCCATAATAGCTGTGATGTCATCGGCTTCTGGATTTTCAACAACGATTTCATCATTCTGATAGATCCTTAATTCGATGTCAGTCTTATAAGGATCTTCTCTGTATTCAAGAAAATATAATGCCGAATAGATTCGAAGTTGCTCCATATGAGCAGGAACGGCACCAGTCTTAAGATCATGAATACGAAGAACACCGTCTCTTACGGAAATTGAATCGGCAGTACCAAAACAGTTTTCTGAATAATATAATACTTGTTCTGGCGTCATCCGATACCCTATAGCATCGTTAACATACGAATTCAAAGTCTTTCTGGATCTCGGTAACTTTTGCCCAAGTCTAATGCAAGCGGCGGCAAAGTCATGAAGTTCAGTTCCTCGCTGAACAGCAAGAGAATTCAGGAATGCACTTTTAACATGTTCTTCGTCGTAATTGATCCAATGATACTTACTTGCTCCCAGAAACGCGTGTTTTCCTACAAGGTTTGAATGATTGTTGAAGATCACGTAAAACCTCCTCTTTGTTTTCAGGACATATAATCCTGGAAAATGACATTTTGTTCATTAACCCAACGTAATAGTCCTGATTGTTCTGTTTATGTGCTTTCGCGAAAGCTTTACACTCCAACGTCGCCCATTTCTTCTTGTAGAGAATAAGCAGGTCAGGAATCCCCTGAATATAATTGGCATCCAGCTTCATTACTATTGCGCCTTTAAACATGGATTCAATCTCTTTGATCAAAGCAGCTTGAAAGTCGCGTTCTCGTTTTTTGGTGTTTGCCAAAATATAACCTCCTAGCGCAAAAAGGAAGAGAGATTGCGTTGGTCAACGTTTTTCCTCTCTTCTCTCATAAAAGGACATGTAAATTTCGCGAATAAAAAAGAGAGCCCTTGTAAAAAGAGCTCTCAAAAATATAATAGTTATTGGTTACTCGTCAAAATCCGGATCGTAGTATTCGCCGTTGTATTCTTCGTCCGGCTCATACTCTTCAAATTCTTCAGGTCCAGGATACATGTCGGCTATTTCGTCTTCACTCATTCCGTAATAATCAAGCTCAACGTTGTAGCCACAATTCTCGCAAAGCAACTCATCTTCGCGGGAAGTAGTAAATACTAATTCCGATCCGCATTCTGGACAAATGTACTTGCTCATGACAGCGCCATCTCCTTTCACTAAGATGACACAAATATAACATTCTAAGTTTTGTGTATCAATAGCTATCGCCTCCTTTATTCAAATCTAGCTCTTCCAAATTTTTCGTCAAAGATTAATTTAGTTCCGTCTTCCAAATAAACCCGGATTGAGTAATAGTCGATCGGGACATAACCTATTACGCTTTTTCTCAACGAAGGATACGTTGACTTGAAGCTGTCAAATATGTTACGCCAATGTTTCTTCTGTCGCATCATCTTTAGAACTTAAAGACGAGTCTTTTTGAGTCTTCTTTTTTCTTCTTTGTCGGCCATCCTATCACACGCTTCTTGATGAATGCATCTAACAACCCAATGATTGCCATAGTCGAATGATTCGTAACTATCAACTTCCAACTCAGAAACAGGGCATCCTTTACATTTACCTTCAAATTCCAACTTGATCAATTCCAAAGCCTCCTTTCTACGATTTTTTGTGGGTACATTTTATTGGACAATTTGGTGCCCTTTTGCTTATACTTTATATAAAAAATATACTTTTTTTTCACGTAATAGTTAATAAAAAGGGCACCAAAGTGGGCGTAAGTTGTACCCACAAAAATTTAAGTGTGTAATATATTACACTTTTTCACACTTTTTTCACAATTTGTTCACATTTTTGATTTTTTGTGGGTACAAAAATTCAACACGAAATTTTGCCATAATTTGTACCCACAAAAATTCATTTTTCGATAAAATCCGCGTATAACAAGATGGCTTTTCTAATAATTTCTGTTTTTGACTCGCCCGTCTTTTCTGATAGAGAATATAATTTTTCAGCTAAATACTCATCGAGTCGGAACTTAAAGACGAGCCTTTTTGAGTCTTCTTTTTTCCTCCGTCCTCTCTTTTTTTCCAATAAGCCGCTCTCCTTTTTTTAATTAATGCTCGCAATTGCGAATATCCTTCATCCTGATCGTTGAAGAACTGCTCTTTGGTGTAGAAGATTCGTCCGCAAGATTTGCAATAGCGAGCTCGGATAACATAATCATCTTCTTTTCTGCTGTCAAATATCTTTAACTCGCCACCACATTCGAGGCATTTCATCCTTAAAGATGCACCTCCTTTTTCTGGAACTCTCTCCAGAATTTGTCAATCACACCTTCGAGATTCCTGCTGCAGCGATCGCAAAGTTCGCTTCCTATTGTCTGGGTCCAACCTTCGGGTGGATCTTCGTAATTGTTGTAGTCATCCAATTTCTCCAGTAGAACCGCTTTCCCGCAGCGATCGCAGATAAGAAGTATGCCCTCCTTTCTCATAGCGTCACCTCCAGACTCTGCCCGTTTTCTGGTCTCTCAGAACGATACGGTCATCGATGGTGTAGCCGGCCAAATCGCAGATAGACTTTATTGTGTTGAGCGTCTTATTGAATCTATCCGTTTCTGACATGGAATATCTGTTGTTTCTCTTGTCAAACTTTTCGTTATTTTTTGCCATACTACTAATAATGTCCACTCCTTTCTTTGCGTAAAGCCTTCCTTCAGTAATCGCCGTGACTGGCACACCCCAGTCGCAATCAATCTTTAACCCATCGCGATCGCTTACCACCATTTCTTTATTTTGTTCCAATCTCTCTCCATCTCCTCCCATGTTTCTTTGTCAATGTTTGAAGTAGCACATCTTACCGCCACATAGAATAAAATGTAGCCTTCACTAATAGCAGCGAGCACTACAGAGCTTTTAGGAAGTGTCTCGCTAATCTCAATGTTACCAAGAGCGCCAACAAGAAGTACAACAGCAACAAACCACAGAATCTCCCAAATATAAATTCGTACAAAGTGCCAAAAGTTCATAATGTTCTCCCCTTAATAAAAAACGGGCAAGGATTCGAGATGCTTGATAATAGCTTCTTCGTCCTTGTCCTCACTGACATCTACCAATATGCTTCTTCTACCCAATTTACGCTGAATATAAATGTTTGAGTCGCACTCGATAAACTGCATATCAAGAATTGACCTAAACTGACGACTCAGCAACATCTCGTCCAGCATCGTCTGTATACGAGACATACCCATACTCCCCTTTTGAAATATAATTACCCGTAGTAGATAATGTAAAATCTTCCTAGATTATCCGTCTCTCCTTCGATTTCGCAGTTATTAATATTAGCAACAAGCCTTACCTTTGACTTTTCCTGGTTGTTGACATTGTCGAGGATTTTTTGTTCGCGCTCAGCAATGTACCGATTGTAATCAGCCTCATTTTTTACTGGGACATACTCTCTGTTCCACAATTCAAGCTGTTGATTAATAATATCCACCGCCAATTTTCGCAACCTACAGTATTCGTCAGTTATAGCAAATTTTTCCGCGTCTTCAATAAAATAATCTTTGATCGGGTTTTTAAACTTAATTCCAATCTCAAAAGTCATATGAATCTCCTTTCACAAGAAAAAAGAAAAGAGCCATTGCTGACTCTTTTAAATATAACTATTTCGATAACTCAATTATTCTTTCCCAAAGCTCATCGTCCGTGCAGTACGCCGAGATTCCGCCGCTGTATGGCCACGACGAGGTCCACCAGGGAATTCCGAAGTTGTCGCATTCAATAGCGACTAGCCGCGGATCGATCCCCGCCATGTTCCCAAACGGTCCCACACCTCGGTTCCAATCAAAGTCTTCGTGACGATAAATTTGCATAAGACCCTCCTTTACAAAAATATAATTACCAGTTCCTTCATAAAGAGGATTGCAAATACTGCGCGAAAAACAAGAGGGATTACGGTCCCTCTTTGAATCAACGGACGAGATCTCTAAGTTTATCACTATCGCTTTCGATATCTGTAGCCCAGCGTCTAATTGCATCTACTTCATATTTGATGTTTTCCTTTTGCGGATCGTCGTTTTCTAACATCCTATCAATAATATCACAATATGTTTTTATACAGCTTGCTTCTGCTGACCTAGACAAAGCGTAGTGAATAAGATCTCTCGCTTCCTTTGACCCTAAGATCACAATTCCTCTTGTCTTCTCGAAATTCAATAAATTCAGCATTCCATTTCTCCTTTCTAAAAAATATACTGAATTATCGTTTCATAAAGAGGATTGCAAATATCGCGCGTCACCACCTATTGTGTTTACCATGTTCATAACCGTTAACATACCCAATAAGAAACCCAAACGACAAAGCCGACAGCGACAACCATATTACAATAAGAAGATTGATCATTCGTGGTTTACCTCATCTACTATTATTGTCCCTGTTTGATAGTAAATAACGTGTCTAAATCCTTCTTCGTCGTCAAAAAGTAGTCGGCTCGTGTCTCTGTCAAAAGAAATATCAAACTTACCCTCATACTCAGCAAGCTTGTTCCCAATTGCGTCATAGACGTCAACATGTCTGGTAATGCCGCCGTCGAAGTTCGACTCCTGGGTTTTCATCGCTCTTTTGCCTGATTCGGTGTTTTTAAACCACCAAGTCATTCCGAAAAACATAAGTGCACAAAGACAGAAAGCCACGACTAACGCGGAGACTAAAACGGCTTTGCTCTCTGAGGTGTAGGCAATAGCAATTGCTACCACTAATATCAACACGGCAAGTATCACAAATATAATCCAAGCTCCAATTGGCATTTCTATTACTCCTTTCAAAACCTTTTTACATTGCAACTCATTTTCGCACCGCAACTAGGGCAAAACTTAGCCCAGTCTACAAATGTATCAAAAGTTTCTTCGTCGCATTCGTATTCGGTCATACACGCTGAGCATATCCAGTATTCTCCGTCACAGTCGAAAGACCATAGCCATTCTCCTTGCTTATCGTCTGACTTTGTGGGTGGCAACGATTTTATTTTTTCAAAGATTGCAGGGACAACCTCTTCCGCATCTTTTTTCTTCATGCCAGATTCGTAAAGCGGTTCGCTGAATATTGCATCAAACGCCTCCTGTCTGCTGATTGAATCGTCCATTCTGTTCACCTCTCACTGCATGGAATCCACCGTATGGTTTTCGTACCCTTCGCAGTTATCACCCTCTGTATCTTCGAGATCCTTCTGGCATCCGGATACAAACCACCATTTTTCTGCGGAATTAGAGAATTCTTCATAATTCCACACTGCAAATCTGCAGCTTCCGCAGTCAGTCATCTGGTCTCCCCTTTCCACGGCTCTGGTAGTTCGCACCATGCGATGACTTCTTTGATTTTGTAAAACGGCTTCCATGCATCAAATGTCACCCACTGCATCTTGTACGTGCCGTCCGCTTCTCTCATTTCGTCATATTTTGCAAGTGCGAAGTGAACGTTCCTTGCATATACGAGTACCTGTCTGTTATTATCCGGCAACCTCTCACTGCAAGGAATCCACTTCGGTTCTGGCTCCGCGGATGGCAACGACAGCAATCTCGCCACATCTTTCTCCGTATGCCCGTCCCAATGCTTTCCTCTCTCAAGTTCTTCGCAATCGAACAAGCTAAAATAATTATCTTCGTAATGGTATGTATAGCTTCCTTCTGGCGTATCAACTCCGACAATAAACCATCCACCACCAAAACAAAGCTTCCCATCTTCGTGTCTAAGTGATTTCCATGCTTTATTTTTGTTCTGTTTCGCGATTGTTGCGAACAACATCATGCGCTGATAGTAAAGCTGTCTGAATGTGTGAAAACCATCACTTACATCATCAATCTCATCTACGTGTGCAGCTTCGCAAATTGCTTTCCTTCTTTTTATCTCTGTATCGGTCATCGGTTCTCCTTTCCATCCCAACACGACAACTGAACCATTGCCATTTTCATTTCTGTTTGAATGATCTCGCACCATTGCTTTAGATTATCTGACTCTAACTGACTGCATATCTCCGCAGGATTGATGTCAAAAATCAAATCGTTTAAGCGTTTCGCCGCCTGCCTTCTAATTGAATCATCCATCAGCTCTCCTTTCTCGAAAAGAACTTCGTTTCATTGAACTTCTTTTTATTCTTAAGTGCTTTGCTAATAGCCACGTCAATCCCGGCTCGACTTTTAAGGTGGTAGTAATATAATTCTGTAAACGGTGTGTTAAGTCGGTCTATTCTTCCTGCGGACTGAACCATTACTTTGTAGCTGTAGTTCTGAGAATAGAATATAATTGTGTCGGTCTTGATGCAGTTCCAGCCTTCAGCGCCAGCAGTATACTGGACTAAGTAGATCCACTTCTCTGTATCCGGTATTGGCTGATGCTTGTGCCCGTTCCATTCGGCTACCTCTTCTTCAGAGTAAGCTGTAATTCCTATCTTTTTCAGGATCTCAAGCTCGTAGTCGAAGTTGTAGAATATAATTACTCTAGGATGCTTCTCCAAGATCTCCAAAATAGCAAGTTGTCTCGACTCGGCCACATTAACCGCTCTACGCAAAGCATAGCAATACTCACTGGCATTCTTGATCGGTGCGTTTTCCCATGGATTCCAACGTGTTTTGTTGATCTTTCGATACAGATCAAGATCATAAGACACGTAAATATCTTCGTGATGTGGCTCGGTTTTATTGCAATAATCCATGGTCACAAGTATAGAATTTCGCAGCCTGACAAGTCTGCCAGTGTTTAGATACCGATCCACCTTCCTGAAGTTGCCAAAATTTCTATAAACCACATGCTCGATCACAAAATCAGTCTTGTTTTTATAGAAACCATTGGCAATGAAGACTGGAATATAATCGGTCCAAGTATCGCCAGGAGTCGCCGACAGCAGTATCCATTCGTTATGCTTAGCTATCTTGATGAACGTTTTAGCCCAAACCCCATACCCTATAACTCTTTGCTCGTCAAATATAAAGAACGCGTCAGTTACTTCCGCATACTTCTCTATATTGTTCCACGAGTCAATCACGACGGTGTTGTCGTAAATTGACCCATCCTCAATTGGCGACATATAGAACGGAATCATTTCTTCTTCCCATTCATATGTATCTCTTTTTCGAGCGGTAGTTATTATGTAAAGATTTTTGGGTTTTTCCATCCGGGCATATTTTTCGGTATTAAGAACGCCCCCGTTACGAATATAATAGTAAGCCAATGCTGTTCTGGACTTACCGCTGCCGACACCTCCGCAGAGGATGCAGCCGTTTTTCATCCTCGCGACTGCATCCATCTGATAATCTCTAAGAGTTACGCCTGACATTTCCGTTCAGAAAGGAAGTCTCTCCGGATCTTCCGGCGATTCTGATCCGGCGAATCGTTCTTCAAAGCGATCTACGTTCTGATAAACCCAAATGGCAGAAAGATACGCTGTTCTGCCTACTCTTCCGTCAATCTCCCAGTCGTACGGACGAATTTCGACATCAACGGAAGAAATATCAATCTTGTCGAGTCGATGTACATCGCTCTCATCCATGCGAAGCTTTGCCGATCCTGACTGAACAAAAATCTTCGGACCATACTCGCTGAACTTAACCTTAACCGGCAGATACATGAACGGATCATCGCCTTCTTCTCTGGGCGGTTTAATACGAACGTTCCAGCCTTCCTTGATCAGAGCATCCGAGATTTCACTATCGGGAATAACAATTGCAAAATTTCTGTCGCCTTCTCTGTTGTACTTACTCGGTGCTCCAGAGAAGTTTCTAAATATAATTCTGACATCGTCCATCTGCACATTTCCACGTTCCACAAATCTCAGTTCCATTAATTTTCTTCCTCCTTGTCTTTACTCCTGTTGATTCTGTTAAGCCAACGTTCCATCTTAGCCTTTTTAAAACTGTTCATTTCGGTACGGCTAAGGATACCGGCGTTGTATAACTGCTCAATGCATGTCTCAACATCGGCTGCTTCTTCGTTGATATGTTCCCAAAGCTCGGCTTTCGATACCGGTGTCGGATTTTCGCCACGAAGTTTTCTAGCCATCTTGAGGCATACATGAGCAAGTTCTTCACATTCTTCCGCGCACTGTTCGAGAAGCGCGGGTGTTCCTATTACTTTTGCGATGTTCATTCGATAATCCTCATTAGAACGGAAGCTGTTCTGGAGGATTCATGAAATCAGATAAGCTAATTTCCGAAGTGAAGTCATCAAAGTCACCATATTCGTAAATGGCCAGCTTTGCTTCCTCGGCAAGAGAAATATAATAGCTCTTGTCTATGTCACCCTCTTTCCCGAGATTCTTCACAACTTCGGATTCGAGCCACCTGTATCCAGTTGTTCCAGTTACTGCATAGTATCTTCCGTCCTGGACACGATAAAGGACGCCTCCGCCACAACCTTCTTTGATCGGGCAAAAGCGTCCCACACGTCCCACATAAATATAATTGTGTCCTTTTGCTATTTTAGGTTCAAGCTCTCGCTTAATTTCGTCATAGCTTGTGTCTGATAATGTTCCATGAGCGAATTTGTCCTTAGCCTTTTTAAGCTCTTTTTCGAATGAGGTGACGTCTGGAAGATCTTCGTTCATATCCAAGAATATCTCCCCTTTTGTCACAGACTTAGTTTCGCATAGATCGTCGAAAGCAATCGGCTCATGAGTGAATAGAGATTTGAAAATATAAGGCACCTGGAACTGCGTGCCGGTCGCCGTCCACTCTCCTGCGTGTTTTCCGTCTTTGTATTTGGCGATGTAAACTGCATTGTTTACCAGGCACATTCGATCGTAAGTTGCCTCGTGCTCGAAGTTATAGCCATAAAGCTTACCGTAGTCCATCACAAACTTGATGATCTCCGGTGTGGCATTAGGAATCTTTATGGAGTCTGTCTTGATGTGCGCTACCGTGAACCCGCGTTTCTGAACCTCGTGCTTGAGATTCACCATGAACAATGCCCCGCGCTTTGCCACGATGTTGTCCTTATTCCGAATATCACGGAAAGGATTGTCGAACGTGGCGGACGTTAAACCATACACAGAGTTGATGGCTATCTTCAAAGCCTGAGCAAGATCTGCTGCCGATTCTTCGTCAGTCAAGTATTTGGCAAGTTTTCCGCCCAGCATTTTTTTAGCTTTCTCGAAGTCTTTGTGCTTGATGGCAATCCTTGCTTCAAGGATCTCACGAAATCTTGCAGTGTATGTGTTGCCGAACAAATCTTCCGACACAATGGACGATGGGTGCATGGATGCGATATCCAGCAAGGCCACGTCAAAATATATGCCCGGCTCGGCATAGACATAGCCGCCTTCTCCGACCTCTTCGCCTCTGTATATTGATTTGCCGTAGCTGTAAGTGTAACCCGGAAACACTGGACGACATTCCTTATCAAAAACCGTATACTCGTCAAGTTCTCTGATCTCTTCCGGATCGGCAGAAAAGCATTTCAAGATATGGGAATCGGTTGCCTTCTTGGATATTGCCTTTTCGTCCCCCATGTTGCGATAATTGAACTGGCTCTGCGGATTCCGGTCTTTGCCAAATATAATTCTGGTTGTTAACGAGTTTGTCGTATCGTTAACTGTCATACCAGCAACATCAGCCAGGATTTCTCTGGCAACAAAGTCCGCTTTTCTCGCATCAAACACCGCTTCTGTCGCGATAACGTCATTGCAGCAATAATCTGCGACTTTGTTCCATAATTCTTCCGGGACAGGCTGATCCCATGGTAAGCCAAGCTCCTGATGATGGATGCCGAGCTCGATCTCAAATTTCTTTAAAGACTGCTTCTTAGAACTGAAATCGTATACATCGGTGTATCCAAGACCATATGCTTCAGGGAAATGACCTTTTCCTTCCTGAATGATTTTCTTAGAAAGCTCATACAACTGTTGTTCGGAATATCCAAGCCATCTCGCATAGATGATATGGCGATCGTATTTCCTGTCGTTGAAACCGACAAGCTTGTGCCTGATCAATCTCTCGACCTCTATGGGCTTCGGGTTAATAAGCTTTACGACAGGTCTTCCTTCGCCATAAGTTTTGTAGCAGATAATGAAAAGATTCGGAAAAACCTCAACATCGTAAAATATAACAGGTTCGTCATCGTTTTCCTTCTCTGATTCTATCGGATTCTCTGACGCCAACTTCATTTCGTCAACCATCTTCATGCAAAAATCAGGATGATTTGTACTTTGAGCGGCAAAAGCCATCAATCCGTTATACATGTCGCTAACATCGTACGAAAGACCGCTATCGTAAGCATCGTCCAATATCTTTTTAATAAAATCTATGCTCGGCTTAGTTCCCGGATGAATCTCCTTATTCATGTTACGTATGATGAGCTTTCTGAGTCCTTTCTCGCTCTTTATTTGCTCAACATTGACCACTTGTTTCTCTCCTTTCGTTGGCAAACCGGAACTAATAATAGCAATTTCGTGATTAAAACATTTTGTTAGTTTTCTTCTTAGTGAACTACCTCCCAAAAATTTCTTAATTTCGACATGGTCTTTGACTTTTTCGGCAAGTTTCGATACGTCTCCGTTGTAAATATAATGAAGATGTATTGCACAACCGCTTTTACTAACCTCGGCATAGGTTTCTGGCCATGTTGCTGCTTCTGCCAAGTTTAATTCAAGCGATTTGTTACCGTTTTCGTCTACCAAGTCGAGGTCTATTACAATGTGATTCGACGGTGGTTTCACGTAATGCACCTGAGACGTGTCAATATCCGCCAATACGGTCTTGACTTTTGCCCATGCCATCTTTGGCTTCTCCGATTCCGTGGCTAGCTGAGCAGGACAGTTGGCGTATTCTTTATCGAAACTTGATTTCTGTTTCCTAAGCTTAAGCCACGTTTCCGGAATATAATTACTGGGCTTTACTTCTCTGATGCTTTTCTCAAACCGATCCGTTCGGAACCCTTTATAGTAGCTCCTGAGACGATCACCGTCTTCGGTATCGAACCGTTCCTGAAATTCCCAAAAATAACTCTTCAGTTCTTCCTTAAATATCCTCTGGGTATACGGATACTGCACCTTGGCCTCTTTGCAGTAGGCATCATACATCTCCCAGGCAGCGCTCATGGTGGTTTCATCATTCTTCTTGAATATGCGATAGCTATCCATCATGAAATTGTAAAAATCGTTCGAGGCTCCGAGCATTGATGTAGGAATATAATCATCGTATAGATCGCGATTTTTCTCATAAACCTCTTTGCAATGCCACGCTATTCCGCCGAGTTCGAACTTTATCTGTCGAACTATGGATTTGTACTCCTGCGCACTGAGTTTTTTGCCTGTCGGAGATACGTCTATCAGTCTTCTTATTAAGCCCGATTTGGAATCCGTAATCTTTACTGGTTTATTAGTACCCATGAAAAGAAAACATTTAAAACGACTTGCATATGTCGATTTAAACTTCTCATTAACCGTCATCCATTCATGCGAAACCAGACTGTTCAGACGTGTATTGTCCTCGATTCGGGATAGATCGCCATCGTGCTGTATAGCGACTAGCGGATTTGTTTTGAATGCTTCCAGAGCGAAAGCATTATTGGAAGAGCCAAGACTCTTTGCGTCGAATACCGAATAGTACCCTTCGAAAAGCTGTTGGATAATATTAAGAACGGTTGATTTTCCTGTTCCTGCGGCGCCGTATAGCACCATGAATTTCTGAATCGCGGTAGAATCTCCGGTAACTATTGACCCGATAGCCCATTCGATCTTTCGTTGTTCGTCTGGAGAATATAATACTGACATCAGCTTATTGTATGCCGGCGTCTCGGCCTTTTCGAGTGGGTAACTGAGACGCTTGCTGGCATAATCTTCTTTACAGGTCGGCATGTTGGAAAATATAAGTTTCTCGTCAAGCATGTGGAAGCTGTCTGGCATTTGCTTCTGGCAATACTTTTTCCAACGGTCGACCATGCCATACTCGGAGTCCCAGAGATGCAATATCTTAACTCTGTACTCCGAGTATTTGTCCTTATTCTCTTCGGCAAATTTGTCAAGTTCGCTGTCTATCAGGTCGATAGCGTCTTGTTCTTTTGTGGACCATGTTCCTTTGGGTTCTATCCAGATTGCATAAAAATCGTGACCGCGAATCATTAAATCGGAGCTTGTTTTTACTATAAATTTGGGATAAATCTCCACGATATCCTTTTTGGGACTTCTCGTTGAGACTAGTAAAAAATCAAGCATCTTCAGTTACTCCTTTTTATAATCCTCCAGATCACTTTCGAGCAGCTCAATACGAGCTTCCAGATCTTCGATTCGTCTCAGTTGACTAGCATCAATCAACAGTTCGAGAAGACCACCGATCCCGTAGCATATAAGCGCCCAACCGGTGGCTTTGCGAACCCTTTCGAATCTTTTGGTCAACCTATCAAGTTTTTTCACGGATTTTGCGCTTGCCTTGGCGTTGTGAGAGACAACCCTTACAAGATCCGAAAGGGTGTCAACCGGAATACTTTTTAAATACTCATTTTTCTTCATGTTTTCTCCTTTACTTAAATATTGTCATAATGAATTTTATAGTTAATGCGATAGCTAAAGATGTTACGCAACCTAGTAAAATATAAGAAACGATTGTTCCCACAACATGTGCTAGTTTCTTTTCCATATTCAATTCTCCGTCTCGTTCAGGTACCACATCATCTGGCACCATATCTCGACTTGCCTCAAGTCCTCCTTACAATCAGGGAGGGTCACTAATCCGCCCTCCCCTGTTGGTTCGTATTCTCTGTTAGTAAAAGTCTCAAGGACTTTGTCAGTGTAGACAACGTCAAAAGTATCGTCTGTTTGATCAATCAAGCCTAAGCTCTCGATCATTTTCCAGAACAAACGTCCAGCGTGTACGCCTTCGTTTAAATCGGCGAGAATATGTTCCTCGCATCTTAGCGACAATGCCGCCATCATTTCGAGAACACTGCATGGACGATGATCCAAGTAATATGCTACTTCTGCATATGAGATCTCCACTTCGTAACCGTATCTATACCGCAGTTCGATTCCGTCTCCAGATCGATTCCCGTCCATTGGCAGAATATAATCGAACTGGTAATCGAAAAGATACCGCAGCAATTTTCGATAATGTGACGATTTGTGCTCTTTCGTGTCCATCAACTGACAAATCCAGGAGAAATAGGAATGTTCTACTCTATCCATGGTCTCCTCTTAATCAGAGTCTGGCTCTACGAACACCCCTATCTCTTTAAGAATCTCGTAATCGCATCGCTTTTCATCATTACGAATATAAAGCGCGTCCATTTCGTACTCTCCGAAGTGCTCGGCATAGTCCAGACCAACTGTGTCGTCGATTTCTATATCATCTAAAATTTCTTCGTCATCGACCAGAACGCCATTCTCGTAATATTTGAGACTGATCTGTTCGTAGTCATCGAACTCTCCGAAAAGTTCCGGAGCAATCTGATAAGGGCCGTCGTCTGATTTTTTCGACGGCTTTACTTCAGGAATATTAGTTTCCGGCATAGAAGGAGTCGCATCATACTTGTACTGTTTGGCTATCTCACCCGCCTTGCTTATGGTGTTTTTGATTTCTTCTTCAACATCGGAAACGTTTTCCATCTTTTCTTTATAGTATTCTTCCAAAGCATTAACTTCTTCGTCTTTGTCCTTATCGCTTTTCGTCTTAGCGATTTCGTAGCCGACAACTAAGCCGACTACGAGACCAATAACGAAATATAATCCGTTATCCCTCATGCTTTCTCCTTTCTTCAAGCTTTGAATTCGGCGAGGTTAAAGATGTCGCCATCAAGGTTTAAGAAGTCGATAACGTATGCCGGCTCGTATTTCCCATCTTCTGACTGACGAATATAAGTCTTTGACATTGGAAGTTTAATCTTCTTCGGGTCATTGGGGTCTTTCACCCAGCCAACGATCATGCCCATCTTCGTATCATCGAATCCGAGCATTCGATAAACTTCATTGAGAACAACATGACCATACACATTGAGCCGTGCGTTCATGATACCCTCGATCCCGCTGACAAAGTTCTCGTCAAGAAGTTGGTTACCTTCCCAATTGGGATTATCCTTCGTGAAATATCTCACGAAGGGACTCGATACATTCGGATCGGTCACCTCGACCTTCTCTTTTTTCTTTTTCTCCTTTCCGTTTTCGTCGACAACTGTTTTCTCTACGGTCTCCGTCGTCGAGTTTAAGAAAGCCTGGCGTTCCGCTTCGTCTCCGAATTTTGCCGCGATACGTTTCCTATACTCGTCAAAGTTCTCGTTGACTGTGGCGGCGTAAGCGGCAAGAGCCATGTTTCTCTTAGTGAGAATATGATGTGTCTTGAACATTCCGCCAAGAGCAATCGCTTCAAGAGCCACGGTTGGAGCATACAATCTGGCGATTTTCAGGCCAGTCTTAGCATAAGCGATGGTTGTTTCTCTCTTAATGTTTGTGTCCGGATACTTTTCAAGGTATTCCGGATTGTCTTTTTCCTTGATTTTGTTAAGATCATCTTCGGCATCTTCGAGGATTTCCGGAAGTTTTGTTGTTGCGCGGCACCCACAGATCAAAGCGGCAATTGATCCAACAACCGCAATCGTAAGAGCGATTTCCGGACTCTTCTTTTTGCAAATATGATTTGCGTTGCTCAACACGTTCTTGATTTTAAAACCCATTATTTCACTCCTTTTCAAAGTAATAATTCGTCAGCTTCGCAGCCAAATATAACGGAAAGTTTATATATCGTATAAGCGCTCGGAATAACCGTTTCACTATTTGATAGGTATTTCTGTATGGTGTATCTTGACACTCTGGCTTCTTTTGCTAATTCCGCAACGGATATGCCTTCTTTATGAATAAGATTCGCCAAATTTTTTGAAAACTGTTCTACAAACTCCTCTTTTGTCATCATCATGGCATCCACCTCAATCGATCGGCAGTGCTCTTGGCAGCTTGATAATATAACCGCCTCTAACACTGAGTACGTCCGCTCCATTAAGGCTGGTCCAACCATAACGATTATCGGTATATGGACGTTCTGATACTCCAGCCAAGTCATAGTAATCAGCAACCCTTACGACTCTGTATTCCGCGAGAATCTCATACATTCTGTCCAGAACATCTTTCGCTTCGGAATACTCCGGAAATATAATGTCATCGTAGTCGTAAGCGCGAGATTGCGCCGATCTCGATGACGCGGAATACCGATCGTCGTCGTACATCCTGCTGTATGACACTCTTGACGCCTTAGTCACTTTAGTGGCTTTAGAGTCACCAAGAAGCGACATGTTCAGACCGGAAGTAACGCTCTCGATGAACGTTTTCTTAATCGCAGGCACCACAATATCATCGACCACGAAATCTCTTACGGTCCTGGCGTCCTGCTTCATAAAAGAATCAAAAAACTTGCGAATTTTGCCCTTTTTCTTTACCTCAACCGGCCCTTTTACTACTTTTTCCACTTTCTCTCTTTTTGTCGCTTCTTCGGCACTCTTTTCTACGGTCTTTAAACCGGACAAAGAATTATAAGACGCCATGTCATACCCTCCATTCCATCTTGGTCAACGTCCCCGGCATGGAGATTCTCGTGTTGACTGTTCTGTTGTGCTGAGTTTTCCACTGTTTTCCGAGATTGGCTCTAGCCCGACCCTCTGTTGACGCACTTGTTTCGCCAATCCATTTGCTCTGAATCATTCGACCGAACATGTAAATCGGACCCTCGTATCTATAAGTAGCCATGGTTCCTCCTTTCGCAAAAAAAAAAGAGAAAGTGCCATGTGAATGACACTCTCTCGTGTTCGGAATCCCAATTTTCCGGGATTTACTTGGTTTCGTTTACGGCCTTCTTCTTCTCCATTTTCACCGGTTCGGGTTTCGCCTCCTCAGGTTCTTCATTTTCTTCGACAACATCGCAATCGACTACGACGTCGGCGGGCTTATCTTTGTAGAACGGGCTTCTGACCTTGATGCCGGTCTTCTTGCTCAGGTGCCGCAATCCACCGATTGCCAAGCCACCTACGGCAATGACCATACCAGCCAGAAGTGCCATTCCCTTAAAATCCACCTCGCTCAAGCCGTTCGACTCGTTGTTGAGATCATAAAGATCATAAGAATGCTCTTCCTCATCAGTTTCATTGTTGTTGATGTTAACCGTATTTTCTTCCATTTTTTAATCCTCCTTTTAAATGGTTGGTTATTCCATTAAAGAAGATGTAAATTTCGCGTATTTTAGAGCTCTTTTGGCTTAACTCTATAGGATATAACCAAACACGGAACACCATCTTCGTCGAGCTGCGAACTATAGGTTAAATCTATTAGTCCATTGTCCAATTTCCACCCCAATTCGTCGCCAATCTCCACTACAGGAAGACCTAACTCGATATAAAACTCGTTCAGAGTAATATACATCTCCGACATCAACCTAGCATTGAGATTATTCACGGATTGTCTGATTTTTTCATAATTCGAGTAGAAATATCTTCCAAAAGCTGAATCATAGCATTTGGAATCACCTTTTCCGGTTATGATAACCTGCTTATTGATATTTGGATCTTTCTCAATAGCCTTCTTTGCCATGGCATCAGTGATCTGTTTCTCTTTCTTTTCACCGAGAACATCCACGGCGGCATCCTTGTATTCGACAAGTGCCTTTTCGGTTATAGAATAAGCCGCCAGCAATGCCGAATATCTCTTAGATTTGATATGCCGACTTCCAAGAAGACACCCGGTAGATGTTATCGCGGAAATCGCCGTGGGAATATAACACTTCCATACAGTTTTTACGACTTTCTTTCGATCTAATCGATCTACTTTTTCTTTCTTTTTCTCTTCCTCGATCTTCTTCTTTGCGTCGAGTGTGTTTTTCCCGGCAAAAAACGCCGTGACGAAGATTCCACTTATGCCTAGTCCCATGAGAATATCATCCGATCTTCTCACTATCGTGGACTTCAGCCGGCTCAACAGTTTCATGACCAATCTCCTTTCATTGCTGTCAAAATATCAATAGCCCAGTCGAGCATTTCCAGCAGTTCGGATCTGACTCGTTCTGGGCCTTTGTTTGTGGGCTTACTTTTCACCAGTTTCTTACGAAGTCTTTTAAGGGATTCCATCGGTGGATACTTAGGATCACGAATATAATCCAACACCTTTTGTAATGCCCATTCCTGATAACATCTTTTCGAAAATTCGCTTTCTTTCAACCCCCGACGAGGCTCTTTGAATTGCTCACCTGCACAATCGGAGAGAACCCAAATAATATAATCCCGTTCACTCGTAATCATTTCCTCTCTTTCAAGATTTCCTCCACAATTTCACGCGTTTCGTTTCTGCGAATCTCGTCATCAAACAGAGCTTCCAAAATTGAAAACGCAGTTGATAATAGTGTCACCGCTGACAGAAACTTCTTACCATTGCCATTTCCTAAAAACTTTTTTAACATGTTACAATTCTCCTTTCTTGAGAAAAAATAATAGAATTTGTTCCATTAAAGACATTGCAAAATTTGCGTATTACCCATCGATATAGTCTAAATGTGGTTCAAAAGGCATCCGAATGATGGTCACCTCTACGCCGTCTACCTCAGTTTCTTCATGGGTGAAGTCTATCCACTGGTAGCCATAGAAATCCCAACCGGTTCCAAGCGACCATCCAATTTCATCTCCGAATGACATTTCCGGTATGCCCAAGAAACCATAGAATTCATTTAAAGGCGCATACCCACGTATTGCCATGTTGCGGTTCAGCATATACTCTGCGGCCATTACTGTTTCCTTCGTCGCCTGGAAATATCTTTCGGAAGCCATATCGTAGAAAAGCTGTTTTTCTCCGTCTTCCTTGTCGGCACTGTTAAGATTGCCGGAAAGTTTAGACTTAACCATTTCCTTAACGATCTCTTTATCGCCGTCATTGCCAAGCAGATCCGACGCGGTTTTACGATATTCGGAATATGATCGTTCTAGAATCGCATATGCGCTGATCAGTGATGCCTGTTGCTTTTTATTGAGTTTATTGGCCCCAAAAATACAAGCCATTGTGCCCGCCGCAATCCCAATTGTAGGACCATATGCTGGCGCGATTAAGAAGAACGCCTCACTTTTCGTGAGACGCTCCTCCTTTGCCTGCTTTTCAAGTTCGACCTTTTTCTCCCCGGCTTTACTCGCCGCGTACGCCACGCCAATTACACCTCCTGCCCCAATAAAGGTCAGTATGGTAGGCATGGCTCTTTTGATCTTTCTTCTTAAGGTTTTAAAGTTCATCGAATTTTTCGTTCGCCTCCTTAACTCTCTTGTCTCCCATTTCTCAATCCTCCTTTTCATCCGCCCATAATTCCTTGGGCAATATTGGGTTCTCTGGTTTCTCTCGTATCGTCTTAGATACATAACCGCATTGCATACACCAGTAAGATGTGAGAGGTGGTATACTGGCCGTACACATGCATATCATGGTGTGCCCGCATTTGGGGCAACGATAATTCACGTCAAACTCACCTCCTCGTCTTCTTCATCATGGTATACTCTCATCCACATAGTCGGAATCGGTTCAGAACCAGTTGAATAATCAGTGTCAAACACCCATTTTCCGCAATTGCGATGGGCTATGTCGTACTCAGCACGACCATCCGTTTTCCACGATACAATAACTCGTATGCCGTCTTTTGGATATTCTTCGTTGCAGAATACCCATCCGTTTTTCTTCTTGGCATTCTTTGCGGCAACGATGCGGTTCCAGGTTTCCGAATTGTGATCGAAATAATCACGAGGATCAATACGGAAAGCGTTATCCTTTGACTTGAATATAATGTCGAAATCGAAAGCGTATGCTGCCGCAACTATGTCAGCAAACGAGAAACCGTCATTTTTCATTTTTCGATCAATGAGCGATTTCTTTATGCCATAATACTTAGCAAGTTCAGTGGGTTGTTTTTTCGACGACAACGCCATTTGCTTTACTATGCATGACTTCTTCTGATTCTTGATAAAGGCGAATGCTGACTTATGATAATCAATTGCCGGAATTTCTTCGATATCTTTTGATTCTTCTTTAACCATGATTTCTTCGATATCTTTTGATTCTTCTTTAACCATGATTTCTTCGATATCTTTTGATTCTTCTTTAGCCATGCTTTCCGTATTGGTGAAACAATCAGCGCTTATTCCGGTGATTTCCGCAATTTTATCTAATGCCGTAACCGGCATGGCGCCTTTGTTAAGCCAAGCGTAAAAGCTTCTCAGACCCGGCATACTATGGATCTCATATGCAGAATGACCTGACGCTTTCAGAACTTCATAAAAATGCTCTTTGTTGATTGCCACCTTTTCTACTCTTGCCGGCATAACCCAATTCTCCTTTCATGAGAAAAATAAAAGAGCCCGTGTTGGGCTCTTAACCATAACCTTTCCTTTAGTTTTGTTTTTGTTTTCTCTTTTTTACTACATTTACCGTAACCGCGATTATAAACAATGCTACAAATAGATCCCCGAATATCAGCAGGAATCCTCCTCCCGCTACAAGCAGGAAGATGAATGCCAATACTGCTACTACAAGTATAATAATTCCTAACAATGTTAATGTAATCATAGTTACACCTCCTCTCATACTATGAGGTGTAAAAATCGCGTTTATTCACTCCTTTTCGCCTCTCAGATCGATCCCGGTGATTTCAAAGAAAATATCGGGATCATAATTCGGTAAGGCTTTGATCCTATCCACGTCGCCTTCTTCAAGATTATTTTCATAAATACGGGTGCAAAAATTATAAAAATTATAATCAAGGCTTCTTAAAAAATCAGACAATCTAATATTTGTCTCCCGATTAAACGCCCGCATATTCGGCTCATTCGAATTAAATATGCCGGAGTTGTAGTTTCCGGAGTTGTAGTGTCCGGTGTTGTAGTCCCCGGAGTTGAGGTACCCGGTGTTGCGGCATCCGGAGTTGCCGTTCCCGGAATTGTAATACCCGGTGTTGTAGTCCCCGGAGTTACGGTCTCCGGAGTTGCAGTACCCGGTGTTGCAGTGTCCGGTGTTGCAGTGTCCGGTGTTGCCGTTTCCGATGTTGTGATACCCGGTGTTGTAGTCCCCGGAGTTGAAGTTTCCGTAGTTGCCGTTCCCGGAATTGTGGTCTCCGGTGTTGCGGGACCCTGAGTTGCAGTTCCCGGTGTTGTTGGACCCTGAGTTGCAGTACCCGGTGTTGTGTTTTCCATCCAGAATAAACGCTTGAAGCACTTCTCTTCTTAATTCTCGAACAATCTTGATCTTGTCTGTTACATATTTCGTCCCTTCCTGCTGAATCTCGCCAAGCGCCTCAACCTCGGCAATCAGTACGCCCTTGGTCATGGGGTAGTAGCCGAAGACGTCTATCGGGTTTTTACAAAAATGAAAACCGCATTCGCATATTTCAAGTTTCTGCCCTGCTGGTAATTCATAAGTTTTCCCAATCTCATACTGAAAATCTTTGCATTTCCAACCAGGTTTAAATGCTTTATAACCCTTCATACCCATAACCTAATTCTCCTTTACTCATGTAATGCCTGCTCTAATTCACAGCACATTATTCCAGTTTTTGTTATCGTAGAATTTTCGCTCCAGAAATTGTTTAAAGTCATTCGAGCGTTAACGTTTCTGGATATCGCATACAAATTATCGGGACGACAATCTTCAACATTTCCGTTCAAATGCACAAGTATTTTTCCTTTTGGCACCGATCCATATGCAACGTTTTTTAAACGGCGCCAACCATTATCGGTTTTGATATACGGTTCGCCATGAGACTTTGCCACGATCGATCCAATTGGATAAATATACTTTTTCGTGTTTTCGTTTGCTCGTGCCGCTCGTCTATGATCTTTGACTTTCAGACCCATTTTTTTGCATTGCGTCTTTATCGCACCAGCAGATCGATTTGTTTTAAACTTTTCATTGAACATCCTGGCAGTTTCAATATACCCATAATCAGGATATGTATCGGTAAGCCATGCCTGCTGTTCTTCCGAATAATGAAAGTTCAAGCCAAGTCGATAACAATGAGACTTAAAAGTGTTATACCCAATGTTTGTGCCATAAACATTGTTGTATTTGCGATTAAGGCTCAACCAATTCCTATGCTTTTCCCAGTTGGCAAATATAAAGTCGTCATGCCATGTTTGTACCGGATCCATCGATCAACTCCATAGCGTAAGAATGTGTTAACGACTTCGACTGCGCGCAAAGCTTTTCGGTTCTAAGGATAAGATCGCCATTATTAATCATCTGCTTTGCGATGCCGATGATCAAGGCTGTCTGTTCATTCTCCTCCTGACGTCTTTCTGCCGTCATTCTATCAGCGTTAAGCGTTACTTCAATTCTCTTTCCCAATATCTCCTGAAGCTGTACTAATGTCATTTACCCAATTCTCCTTTCGTTTATATGGCACCATTTTTCTTCCAGAGCATAGCCGTCGCCATGGCTTCGGAATAACTCATACGAAACGTGTTCATTAATGCCCAAATAACATCGCCATCGATTGAATAACTACACGAATTGCTAACCGCATCATGTGCTATCAATTCGTTAAGTTTCTTGCAGATCAGTTCCAACTCGATCCGATTGGCATCGCTTTCCAACGTACCCATAACCCAATTCTCCTTTCGCAAAAAAGAAAGAGACCGTTGTTATAACAGTCTCTTGTAGATGTGAATATAGATGTGATAATAGATAGGCCAAAGGACGGTTCGCTACGCCGTCCGACGGGATAAATACATCACCACCTCCTTTCTCACAATGCAACGTGTAAATTTCGCGTAAAAACCAGGAGCCATCGTAAAATTTATTTACGACAGCTCCCGCTTTATTATTTACCAAATACCTCTTTTATTCCAATCACTAATAATGCTGCTCCAATCATAACAAGTAATATTCCCATAATTATTTCTCCTCTATTATGTCATTGCGCTTGCATATGCCAAACATCCATGCTGCAAAACCAACTCCAGATACCAGAGAGTAAAGTAATTTCATATTAACCTCCTTTTATTGGGTTCTATTAGTTCCATTAGAGGAGATGCATATTTCGCGCGAAAAATAAAAGGAGTCTATGCTAAATTAGCATAAACTCCCGTTCGTTTTAGTCCAACTCAAACAGCAACTTCGTCAACAGTTTTTCCACAAATAAAATAACTCCAGCCGCAAGTATTGAATACACGACCATAATTATGGCGGTAATGCTCCTTAGCTGGTTGTAGTTTGCCATTACATAACTTACAGCAATCTTTCCAGATTTCATCATGCTATAATAATGATCAAGAACCACATACCTTCCAAGTAAAGCTAATCCGCCAATTATTGCGGTCATTAACAGATAATACAATACTTCTTTTGTTGTTTCCTTCATTTTTATACCCTCCGTTAAAGTGTGTTTTTGTTTCATAAAGAGGGTTGTAAAAAATGCGCAAAAAATAAGGGCCGCTGTATAATTAGCGACCCTGAACTATCATCTTACCTGAAGCTGCGTTCTGATTCTATCCCACTGATCTTCGGTTGCGCTGATTTTCACCAATGCTTCGTCGTCCAAACTTTCTACTCCTACTAAAGTTTCTCCGACGATTTTCAAGATTTCTCTTAACCGCTCCCCGACGATTGTGGAAATATAAATAGTTTCTCCCTTCATGACAACCTCCTTAAATAAGATTTCCGTTGCATAAAGGGAATTGTAAAAGCTGCGCAAAAACGAAGAGCCCGTGTAAATATCACGGACTCCTCTTCCGGAATCAATGTTTCCTTTTGAAAAGCCATCTCAACGATGACTCCAAAGCGTTGTATGCTTTAGTTGTTACTATACCGGTTCTCTCAAAATCGAGCGTTTCCCTCCATCTCTTAGACAGGAACCGCAGGATCAACAGATTCCCGATCGGTTCCGCCGCCGATATAACAGCGTTGACTCTTGCCTGTTTTTTCTTGAGATCAATGTCCTCCTGGATAGATATAATTTTGGCTTCTGTCTCTTTTCTCTTAAGCTCCAGCTCCTCTTCCAGCTGTTTCTTCTTGAGATCGAGTTCTGCCTCCATCGCATCCATCTTCGAAGACATCTCTTCAAAGTCGGCATTGTCGTGCTGCTCGGTCAGCTTAACTTTCATCAAATCTGTCAAATTCCTAACTATTGTCTCCTGCTCTTTTGAGCCAGGAGAAACGCCATTAAATTGACTTTCCAGTTTAGCAATAATTGCTTCCACTCCTTTTTCGCTCATTGATATCTCCTTTCAAAAATATGTCAACAGTTACTCCATAAAAGAACATGTTAAATCTGCGAATGATTGTTGGTTATTACGTCCAGAATAATCTTGTTTTTACGAGTAATGTCGTTGGCGTGTTCTTCATTGATGCTAAGCCAAATATAAGGTTTTTCGTGAGGTTCTGCTTTGTCGTAGACGACCATCAACTTACCGATTGACTCATCTTTAGAGAACCGGTCCATGATGAAAGAAATAAGCAACCCGGCAATCAAGCCCAAAATAAAAGCCAGAATAATCATCAGCTTCGCAAATGTCATAAATACGCTCCTTTCAAAACATTTTGCCAAAATCCAACCCGGGGAATTTTTTGGATTCGCTAATCTCGCATTTTGCTTAGAATCCAAAAAAATTTGTGGTACCGATCATAGAACATGTCCTTTTCGCAGGGTATTTCGTTTTTAGCTTTGAGGTTTGCAAACGATAGTCCTTCAGTCACAGCTTTGAAAATATAACTTCCAATCTGATCATCCGCCTCAAGTGAAGCCGCCAATACCATATTCATCTTCTTCCTAACATCAGCAAGTTTCACTGCAGATTCTCCAGTCGGATCCGAATCATACGAATTGTCTGGTAATCTTTCTAGTGCCCTTCGTACAATGGATGAACACTCATACTCGTCGCGAAGTCTCACCCATTCCGGATATTGCAAGCAAAAGTGAACTAACTCCATTCGCCTATGCTTACTAATGTAATACTTGTTTCTTTTCGATAATTCGGTCCTTACTTTCCCGTGTCCTGCCATGGTGTACCTCCTTTTACAAATAAGAAAGTACGTTAGATAAGCGTCCACTGCGTACGGTCATTGTTTCCCGCTACTTGCGAAAAGAGACCGGGTCTAGTAATATCAAGAATCACAGGAGGTAAAAACCATGAAAATTCACAGAAACAAAGATGGAACTTGTTGGACACAGATCTACATCGACAACATAGACGGCAAGAACAAATATAAGCGCGTCTACGGATGCAACCCTGATGATCTTCAGATTAAAGTATGGGAGGAAAAGATAAAACTCAAGAAGACAAAGCGAGTAACCAGTATGACTCTCCGGGACGGAATCAACGCCTACATCGACATAAAAAGACCCATGCTTTCTCCGGCGTCGATCTCGAAGTATGAACAGATACGAGACAATGCGTTCAAAGAAATCATGGATACAAAGATGAAAGACATTGTGGATCTGGAATATGCGGTAAGCGTCGAGGCGTGTAGAACAGTTGGAAAGAATAAGAAGAAGCCAATCTCGGCAAAGACATTAAGAGACGAATACTTCTTCATAAGAACAGTGCTAGCCAAGTATACGCCGAACGTAGAGCGATCGAACGTGTATTTGAAGCCGGTCAAAAGGTCGTTCCCGCCATTGATTGAGCCGAAAAAAATAATAGAAATTGTAAAAGATACGGACATCGAATTGCCAGTTCTCCTGGCCATGTGGCTGTCCATGACGGTTTCTGAAATACGCGGCTTAACCAAAAGCGAATCGATCGACGGCAACTATATCACCATCAGATCGGTACTGCTTACCGTAGACGGTCAAGATGTTAGAAAAGACTTGGCTAAGGAAGTGACTAGGAATAGGCGCTATGAGCTCCCAGAACGCCTCAGGACGCTTATAAACAACGTCGATGGGGATATAATAGTCCCATTGACTAACGCAGCTCTCACACACCGTTTCAGCCGCCTTCTGGAACGCAATGGATTGCCTCACATTTCGTTTCATGAATTGAGACACATCAATGCTTCCACCATGGCCAGGCTGAATATCCCGAAAAAGACCGCTTGCGAAAGAGGAGGATGGTCAACGCCCTATGTTATGGACACGATCTACACTCAAGTTTTCGACTCAGATCGAATTGAGGCAGACAACAAAATAAATGCCTACTTCGAAGGTCTGTACAACAGTGTACAACAGCTCCCCAGCTAAAACCCTCAATAGTAGGCATCTACAGAGTCGGGGCAGCGAGATTTGAACTCTATGATGTAAAAACTGCAAAAATAATTGTATTATTTGCACAAATAACAGAGCATTACAGGCGAAATCTTTGTTGAAATCGCCTGTAATTTTTGTTTAAAAATCGTAGATTTCTCAGCACAGACTGGCTAAACCCTTCTTCCAAGTCTTTTCTGCAACAATTCCATCACCCTTCAAACCATTGGCGGTTTGCCATTTTGTAGTTGCAGAATGAGTTGCAGGACCGAAATCGCCATCAGGATTGGTCCCGACGATAGTCTGCCAAATTTTAACGGCATCACCGGAAGATCCTTTAAATATAACTGGCATCTCGGTATCTACTTTACATGTTTCAACATTCTCTTTTACATCCGTGCCATTCTTTTTGGCCACATAGTCGTAAGCTTCTTTGGTGTAGCCAAAGGGATCGCTACCGGAAGACGGGAAGCAATAGAATGTCCATGTACTTCCCATCTTGTTTTTGACAACCGTCTTATTCTTAATATAAGCCGATCTGTCTTTAATGTTTCCGGTAGAGATGCTCTTGATGTCGCTGAAGCAATCATGCTCATCGACATATTGCGGGAGAGTGCGGTTTCCCTTGATCAGAACGTCGCGAACCGCTTCTATGTATTTAGAAGCTACGGTACCGTTATCCATGTAGTATTCCGATCGGTAAAACCACTTACCATTCCTCACCCAATTATACAGGGCAGTGCCTGAAGTGCCATATGTTTTCTGTCTTGCCGGACTGGTTTCCAGCTGATTAGCCATTAAAGAGGCTTCTGCTTTAACACCTGCGACACTGCCCTGCTCTTGCACACATAACCTAGCAATTTTTTTAAGCTGAGTTTCTGTGAGTTTGTATTTCTTAAATGTCGGCATTTTATACCCCTTCATTCATTGCCTGTACTGCAGCTTCGATCAGTTTATCGACTTCGTCGTCTGATAAAGAAATCCCATTCTTCTGCAGGAACGGCATGATGTACTTCACGGCAAGTTCTTTCTTGTCTGCGCCATGGATATCATCAGAAACAGTCTGTTCCACTGCTCTGACCACGGCGTCAATAATATCGGCGGCCCATGCCCACTTGGTCGCTCTAAGACTTGCGTTGACTTCCTCTTTCTTCTGTTTGAGATAAGGAAGGAGCGTTTTTGTAACAATGCCAATCATGGCCACGATAAGAGCCATGCAAACGTTGACTACAAGATTCTGAGCCATATCATTACCTCATATGAATTTGTTTTCTTCTCTGCAAATATCATAGACTGTTTCTATGTTTCGCATGGCACTGTTAGCTTTTGCGTTTGGGTAGCTATCGTGCTCATTACAATATTTGCGGTAAAACGTTATGTCGTCTAATATCTGGTCAAAGAATTCTTCTGAATGATCTACTTTTCTTCGTAATTCGTCATCAAATCGCAATATACGGTTTCTAGCGGCATCTGCATCGCGTCGTCCACTTGTTTCATTAATGTCGTCCAGCTCCTTATGCACGTCTACCAAATCGGTTTTCAAAGATTTGATCTCATCCATGACTTCGCCGTTAATCATACGACCTATTAATTTAAAAAACTTTGACCATGGGTCTATCTTAATTGGAGATATTTGAATAATAGACAGCAGAGCAATACCGATTGTAACGACGTTTCCGATACCGACACCCTTTAGTTCATTAAGTATGTTCGTAAGGTTCATATGTTCAGTCTTTCAAATATAACAAGCCGCTAGGTGACGGCTTGTCGTTATCGGATTGCTAGTTAAATTCTCTCAAGAGCCATGCGAATTGCGTCGCGCTCTCTGTCGGTAGTTGCTTCGGACATCATACGACCAAGGCGATCGGCGATATCATCACCATGCCTGCTGTAGTTCATATTATCATATCCGTCTCTGCTGTAACGCCCCATGGAATCTCGACGATAACTATTCCCGTGATTTACCATTGCGTTATCATTGTAATAACGCGGATACATTCTCTGAGAATAGCCCTCTTCGTTCATTCCGGGCTCCATTTCACAAATATCTTTCACGATGTCGACCAGCTTATCCAGCTGCATCAAGGTTGTATCGTTGAGATCGTTCTGCTTGACGATCTTTTCGATCTCGTTTTCGACCATGTTCTTAAGATCTTCGTACATGCGTGTTTTGTCAGCCATTCTTATACCTCCGTTAAGCGATTCTCTTCACAGATACATTCAAATATCTCATCACGATCGTCGGATTCGGCGTAGCGCCCTGTGCAGGCGATACGTTTTCCACCGCAACCATGGGACAACAGTCCTTCGGCACAAGAACGGTCTTGAAACCGCTTACGTGCCAAAAATCGCCAACAGCAGCCGGCGTTGCAGAAGCAATGGTGTCGGTAACAACTTCGCCATTGATACTAAGCGCCGCGGAGATCTCGCCAACTGTCGCTCCTTCGGCAAGAGCAATATCGGCAGAGAACATAACCTCAAACTGAGCGTAACTGGCATACGGATTATTGACGATCCCTTTAAGAGTAATTCCGCCGAATCCGTTCTGATGCACAATATGGTTTTTGTTACAACCGCAGGTAGTATTATTAAGAAGAGCCGCCTGACCATACGGAACATTCTGCTCTTCAGGATAAGTAAACTCCGCCATATTGTACCTCCATTACGCTACGCCGCAACCGCAGCCATTATAAGCCTGCGCGCATCCATTGGGATTAGCTACGACATAAGCGGGGATTGCCGGCTTAGGAAGAAGCATCGCTGTCTGAGCTGCGTTATCAGCAAGAATAGCTGCCGTCTGAGCACCCTGAGAAGCCTGGAGATTCGCCATATTAAGCTGAGTCTGAAGATTGGCATTCTGAGTCTTGAGCGCATCAATCTCCTGCTGGCACATCTTATCAAGAATAGCCTGAGTGTTAGCGGTATTAGACGCAATAACGTCTCTGAGAGCATCCGTGACCGCAGCTCTATCCGCGCAAGCTTCAGTGGCGACTGTGTACTTGAGATCGGCAGTTGCCGCTCTGTTTTCGCAGCAACAATTCTGAAGTGCTGACTGAACACTGAAGTTCTGCTGCATGTCAGCCATCTGTCTAGCATTGTTAGCGATTTCAGCCTGAGCAAAACCGTTGGAAACGGCCGCATTCACTCCGGCGAATCCATTGCAGAGAGACTGCTGAACATTCGAGAATCCATTGCAGAGACTCGTGGACAAACCGTTGATACCAGAAGTGACCGCAGCCTGATCGAATCCTCTCTGGACATCGTTGGCAACATAAGTTGTGCCGCCATTTGCTCCGTATCCGCCCCATCCGTTGTTACCGATGAGAAGGAACAGCAGCAGAATCCACCATCCGCCATCGTTGCCGAACATGCCATTGCCGGCACCGTTGCCATACATAGGTGAAACGGGCATTACCATGTTGTCAGCATTTCCGTTTGTTAAAGACATAACGTGTTCCTTTCTGCCGAATTATCGGCATTTTGATAGTTAATGCGTATCTATAATCCTGCGCGCTTGGATTATTTACCTTGGAATATACCCAGTTGCCTGCTGAAGCTGCTGAATCGTGGAAATTGCCCAATTGTATTTCTCAGGGCTAACTCTTCCACTATTGATGAGGTACTGAACCATCTGCATAGCCTGAGGCTGTCCGCCAGCAAAATTTGCTCTAAACTGGTTATAGGCTTGCAAAATATCTTGCGGATTTCCTATGGGAGAGCTTTGGGGAGGGTTTGTATTTCCTCCTAGTAAATCGTAAAGCCGACTCATGATTTAGGATTGTCCTTTCTCTGAAATGTTTTTCTCATAGACTGAAATTCAGATAATCTAGATTCAAACTCTTCGCGTGTGACGTATTCTGTCGTATCGCTGGATTTCGCTTCTACTTCTACAGCCTTTGCCGTTGTTCTTTCGGAATAGTCAAACGTTCTGAGCGGCAGAGGCATACCACTGGCGTCGGCGGTTTTAATATAAAAGACATTCTCTTCAGAATCCATGAGCATCACACTCTGATTCGGATAAACAGGATAGCTTCTAGCCGCAGCCTCGCCCTGAACCCAAATGATCCCATTTTGATTGTATTGAGGCTGCGGTGTAGTCGGCTGACTCTGAATATAATTTTGCTGAGGAACGGCAGTTACCTGGGGGTATGTAGCAGGAAAATAACTATTTGGGTATGCCATTTTTAAGCACTCCTTTTCGTATAGTAATATGCTGGGATTTCCTGACCACTATCCCATGAATCAAAAAAGTCGCCGTCAACGACAGCGACAACGTGCGATCCTGTAGCGAGAACATACGTTCCTTTAGGATGATCGTAACAAAAGTCAGTTATGGAATAGCAGTCGGGACAGGTATTAGAAATGACATTTCTTGTAAACCCACGCTCTTTTAAATATGCTCCCCATACGCTATTCGCAGAGGGCATGTCTTTCATTCGAAATCCGACTATAGCCAGATCCAAATATGTCGACTCCCAATCTTGATCTGTTACTTTTGATATGGCTCTTATAACGCAATCGCCGACATTTAGACTACGTGGGTTTGGATTAAATTGCACAAACATTAGTGTTCATAGCACTGGCTCTTGATGCAGAGCCCAGTTTCGTCAATCAAAGCGGCAGTATGCTTCTGAACCTGAGAAACCGCCGCCGCAGAAAGCACGAGATGATATTTGCTTTCCGCCAGATTCAGATCAGAAAATGTATCAATCAGTGTAGCCGTCGTATTGCCGTTCGTCTGCGCCTCTAAAACTATGTAATTCATCTATATCCCCCTTATGTCTGTGCATAATCTATAGTCACCGGTAATCCGACAACTCCGCCAACATATGTAAACGAGCCTCTGAGAGGTGTTGCGGCCGTCACTGCCGAAGCAGGGCGAATCGCGCCGCCCGTCGTGATAATAAATTGAAAATTATTGTTTACAGATAACAGGTTCATTTGAACCGCAGGATGGTAATCTGCGGCAAGCGTTGCGATGGTTGTATTGGCGGCCGTGTTAGCTGGCACAGACAGACCAGTAAATCTCACGGTCACAATACCCGCCGCACTCACCGCTCCGCTCACGCCGGTCACGCCAGTCGATGGGGTTGCAACCTTGGTTATATTTGCTACCGTCGATGCAATTGCCGTATTCACGTCGACCTTTGAAGCCGCCTCGCCGCTATCCATAAACAACCTTCGGATATATGCCATAGGTGTTAAATACCAGCCAACCGTGGTAGATCCAAGGGTTGTTTTATCATTCATTAACGCCGGCTTTAATTGTGCGAGAATACTATCATCGCTCGCGGCTAATGATTGGAACCCGCTCGGTCGCATGATCAATGATGCGTTGTTTGCAACAGAACTTCTATTACTAACGCCGCCATTCGTTTTATCATAATCGAACGTTGTTGTAGAACCTGCGTTTGTCTTAAATACACCGGACGAAATTGTCTTACCAGAAATCATCGCTGCCGTAATTGCGTTTGCATCCAACTTTTCAGTCGTAATAGCACCGGCTTGAATTTTATCTGCAGTCACGGCGTCTGTATCAATGTTGGTTGCTTTAATCTCACGAGTTCCAATCTTGGCGGACGTGATAGTGCCAGCGGCAATCTTTTCCGCTGTAACCGCAAGAGCATCAAGTTTTGCCGTAGTGACGGCGCCAGCGTCAAGCTTATCTGTGGTAATCGCCCCGTCGACGATCAGGTCTGCCGTGGCCTTTCGCAAAAATTTCGCCTGTTTAATGGCGATCTGTGACTTCGTTGCACGCTTGTCATTAATGTATATGAAATAATATGACGCTGTATTGAAATCGGCGGACGATAATTTAATCGTGCCCGTGAATGTCTTATTACTCGTAGTCAATGTAATTTCCGATCCATGACCCGTAATAAACGTCCGCGTGTCATCGTAGCAGGCGATCATGATATCAACCGCGCCGCCTTCGGATCCGCCACGGGCAACGATTGAATAATAGACCTCATCGCCCTGTTTAAATGCATTTGCCGCATAGTATGTCACGAGGGGGAGATAATTCTGCGTGTCAACCTCTTTAATCACCATGCCGGACTGAGATGAGATCACTGTCTTCCTGCCGCTTATGTTACACATCGACGCCTCATAATTTTCGTTTACCGTCGCATAGTTATTGAAGTCTCCAACCGCCAGCTTCTCGGTAGTGATGCCCCCTGCCTTGATCTTGTCTGCGGTTACGGCTTCGGCTCTGATCTTATCTGCTGTTACAGCTCCGGCGTCAATAGTCTGAGCTTTAACGGCGCCAACAGCTAACGCGTCAGTATCAAGAGGCTCGGCAACCCATTGCGATCCATCCCAAGTATTGATTTTATAGCCATTGCTCGTGTCAAACCATGTGTCTCCTACTTGAAGGCCCACGGAAGCAAGAGGTGCCGATGACTGATGGAAGATCTTGTTCTTGCCGTTCGCGGATGTCATCGCGGCCTGAGCTTTGTTGTAAGCGGTCTTGGCGGCTTCGTAAGAAGTCGACAAAGATACATCTGAATATTCAAAAGTATCGTCAGAATATAACGTCCTTTGGCATACATACAGACTATTAGTCGAACCTTCAGTGTACGTTGGCTCCGTTGTCGTCCAGCCGCTTGGATTAAACGTTGTCGGCTTATCCGGCACTAACGCAGTGGACGCTTGAAGCTTATAGAACCAAGTTATCGAGGTGATGTCCCTCATTTTGGTGATAGTTATAGAATCCCTAGCTATAATCTCACCAAGTGCCTCCAACCTCGCTTCGTACGTCGACTTGCTATTAATATCAGAAGCGTTTACCGTTAATGAAACGCCATCTTTCCCGGACATATAGGATCCGTCTTTGTACCACTTCGCCGTTCCAAGCGCAGTAAGAGTCGCTCCTGTTACTTCCGCACCGCCAACATAAACATGTGCCGTAAGAGTTGTAGAACTTGAGCTATTCTTAAAAATATCGCCGGCACTTGTTGTAATTTTAAGAAGAATTGCGTCCTCTCCGTCCGCTCCCGTATCGCCTTTAGGACCGGTTTCCCCAGTTGCTCCAGTCGCGCCTTTAAACGAAATTCCGAATGCGAACTCTTTATTAATTGTCACATCGTCCACTGTGACCGGTATCGTTACCTTACCTGCTGTAGCCAAAGCTGCCGCAAATGAAATTGTTACTGGGACTACACTGTCAGAAGCGGAACCGACAGATGCCGAAACATTAGTAGGACAAGTAGGAGTTCCAACAGTAGGAACAACTTTTGCTCCTCCTTTATAAGCCGTTACGTTAACGGTAACACTCTGAGCGGTCCCAAGAGTCGATACGTCGCCATTCAAAGAAATCGCGTCCAGCGACAACATTATGGAATAGCCATCAGTAAGGTCCACGATAGTAATCTGATCTGACGATTTTACAGCCATTTTGAATTTCCTCTATTATTTATATCCACTGAACGCGTCTGAATAAATGGCCGCATCCAACTCTAGTGTCGACATAAATGGGTATGTTAGATGTTTTGCATTTTTCGCATAAAAACAAATCTTCCGACAATACCCCTTTATTTGCGTAGTTCACCCAGTCAAACCACGGATAAGTCAGAAGTTTAAAAAGGTTAACGTTAATCATTGCGCAACCCATTCCTCCGCCATGGATCTGCACTCGATATTCACCTTTATTTCTAAATTCAGTTAACTCATCTCCCGTATATAAAGCTTCTTCGGGATAGTTGAAATATTTTTTGCCATCTGGCTGATAGATCCGGCCGACGCAAGATTTGCCGGTGCATACGTTATGCGCATTCCTATGCCCATAGTAGCCTAGACAAATATCAACCGGAGTCTCTAATAAATTCAAAAGCGCATCTTCCGGCAACGTAATATCGTTATCGACCATCATTACGTAATCGTAGCCTCCGGATATAGCTTTCTGGGCTATATTATTCCTAGCGGTGGCGCAATCGTATCCTCGAACAAAATCGAAATCGCAATCATAATCGCCAGTTTTTAAATTGTAAATAGATTTAAACGTATCGGGTGTAATGTTTTCAAATGTCGGAACAGCGATCAGTATCCGCATCTTTTCTCCTTTCAGTCAGTAACGAGATCGCATTTAAAAACTATTTTTTCATCAACATCGTTGGGTGTTACAGTTAATGAAAAACCATTATTCGTAATATGGCTATCACTTGACGCAATAACTTGCCAGTCGTTGTCATTGTATTTGCGCCAATACCATTGCAAGTATGACCCCACACCATACTCCGCTCTCATAGCGGAAATATCATTTATAGTCAAAGATCCTTTCTGGATCGTTACCGTAAGAACCGTGCTAAAATCATTGTTCTTAAAAATAACGCCACGGCTGCTATCAATTCGCAATACCGTCGCATCTTCTCCCTTAAGTCCCTCCGTGTCTTTTACGCGGAAAATACTAGTGTAATCAGAATATAACTTACCGTCAGGATCAGTATAAGTAATCTTGAACGACATTGAATTTCCACTATACGCAAACGCCCTCGCATTGCTAGGAACCACCAATGTATTGTCGTCATTAAGGTAGGGATCTGTAGTGCTGTACTCGTGACTGTCGATCACATGCCAAGTATTATCGTCAGGCGTCGTCCAGAACCATATAATTTCATCAATTACGTCAAGACCGTACATCTCGGGAGTCAAAGTAATAGTTTCTGGCATATACATTGCCTGATCCGAGTCGTACGTAAACGCCTGATTCTCGGCTTTTATTCTAATAGTAGAAACATCAGTCAACGCGTCGTCAATGTCTACGGAAGTTACAGACGGCGCAGTTACGTTGCCTATTACTGTAGCCGCGTGCTTCTCGATCAAGACTAGAACACGATCGCCTTCATTCAAAGAAGAGGTTGTGGCAACTGGAGTAGGGCTCTCCGATCCATCTAATTGAACGTGAGGCTCGCCATCGACGAAGGTAACATAGCCAAAAGCGTGATTATTTTCGTCGGTTTTTCGCTTCTTGTCACTGGTCGCCTTTACAAAATCCTGTATTAATTTATATGAAAGATCCATGAGATTACTCCCAAAGATTAGTTGTGTAAACAGCAGTTTCCTCGACCGTGCAACCCGGCGTCAACTTAATGCTTTGCTTGACAACACGAGCTTTAATATTCGTAAGTCCTGCTCGCTCATAGTTAAGCAGAACACAATCGCCAATTCTGACAGGACAATAACCATGCGAATACGTGAGTTTATACTCTAATGAAGAAAGGTCTCTCAACAAATTTCGAGCGTAAGAATCAAGCTGAGCTTTTGTTGGATTGTCCTTAATATCAGGATTGGTTTCGCGATGAACTATTCTGCGTCCTCTACTAACGGTTGAAACAGAACTGCCCGGATCGTTGTTTGTGGCAGTCGACAGCATGTACTGATTATCCTTGGAATATACTACTTCCACGACATTCGGAATCTCGTATAAATCGCGATCAACCGAAATTTCAGGATAAAGTATCGAACTGTTTCCGTCATCGTAGGTCCATACCGGTTGAAGTGACGTTAGCTCCTGTTTTGGCATAAATAAAATACGCCCCAACGGATCTAGCCCATAACGATAATCAGCTATGAGCAATAGATCCGTCAGGAACGTCAGATAAGTGTCGTCAAGGTTCGACACAAAGCCGGAGGAAAGCTTCGAGGAATCGGAGCCTTTGACGACAGGAGCCCGCAAATTGTCACTCGTTATCTGATACGCCGCATCAAGAACGTTTCGACCTTTATTAAGCGAATAACCAATTGATGGACGTTTCTCCTTCAGTTCAGTTAATGGAGAATATCCATCTATGGTTACGTTCTTGACTGATCCGGTAAAACTACTTCCTGGAGTCTGGCATAGAAAGGTGCCCAAAGGAGTCTTTTCTTCCTCCCCATTTTGAATTGTTGTGAGATACACTCTGATGTACTGTTCATCAAGTTCATTCGTAATCTCGAATGAGGCATCGCCAAGAGTTTCGTGATCCTCATCGCGGTTGATGGTTCCACTTGTGACCACGTCAACCTTTTCTACATCGTTCCATGATTCTGGATCGACTTTATAGAATTCAAATGTCTGCTGCATTGACGCGGTCCAGTCTGGCATTACTTACCTCCTTCTACTCTAGTTACAGAAAGCGTCACTGGAATTGTTGTTTCCAGATGATTCTTGCTAAACGACACAATTACCTGAGCCCAATATCCCACGCCGGAAGGTTCTCTTACATAAACGTCACCCTGATACATGGCTAGTCTTCTTAGAGAATAGATTGTTTCTACATCTTCTGCCGGGATAGACGTGTTCCACGTAGCAGTTACGCCATGCTGAGTTCCGTAATAGCTAACCGGATGACTTCTTCCTATATAATTAACAAAGTTGACATCCGGACTGTAATTATCCTGAATGTCAACATTATAAGGAAGTTTCACCATCGATCCGCTCCAATCCGGTTCCTGCATTTCATCGCTACTCTCGATGTTGTAATAGCTCCATTCCTCATTCCATTGAATAACTATAGACGGTTCTCCGATGGGAATTCCAGGAGTGTCGTAATAACTTATGTGCCCCGTATCCGAATCCATCGCTACTATTCTATATCTTGCGTAATCAAGAGCAGGATGCGGATCTGCAATATAAACATTTTTTGTGTTATCCAGATCCGTCGCCAGCTCGATCAGTTCGCCATCGTATGATCTTCTGTATACCGACAGAATAACGCCGGGAACAAGTTGACCGGATTCGTCTTCACAATACGGACGGATTACCGCTTTAAGTGTCGGGCGCTCTATTCTTATGTTGGCATTAGGAATATAATCGACACTGTCCCAGCTTATCCAAAATTGTTTAGAAACCTTTGCGGATAAGCCGGAGTTCATTCCTGCACTTAACCGAATCATATACTTATGATTATTATCAAGAATAACGTCCCCAGGGCCTAAAACAGTGGAAAAATTATTCGGGGAAGAAGAATCCGGCAGATAATACTTCTGGAAAACTGCAGAGCCACTCTTAATCGTTATCTGTCGCCCTGTTTCGTCAACCGTAGTATGCGAAGTCAAGGCTATAATTTCAAGATAGTAACTTATAGCAGTCTGTGAATTCGGAGCAGCAATAGCATCAATAGTTATAGGATAAGAATAAACGTATTCTGGAAACACCATCTCCAAAGTAGGAGGAGAATACAATGTCACTATCCTTTGTGCAGACCATGGACTGAATGTGTCTGTTACACCTTTTGTCCTAACTCTCCACTTTAACGCAGCTCCCTGAGAATAACCATTTGTTGCAAAAACGTAATTCGTTTCAGTAGTTAGCTGAATGACTGTAGTATTGCCATCAATGACCAATTCTACTTCCGCCGCATTCTGCGAAGATCCGTCCTGAGAATTATGAACCCAGAATAATCGTGCGGGATCGCCTACTACAACACTAGCCGTTTCCGACCATGTGGTAGGAGCAGATGGGTTTAAGCCAAGAATATGATTATATGATTTACTCCAACCGGACGATCCATTTGCGTTTGTTACTCTTATACGAAATGCCCATCTTCGTCCGGTTTCCAAGCCAAGTATTTCTGCATGAGACGTCGGCGCGTCAATCGTTATAGAGCTTACTTCGCTATCGTTGGTTCCAAAATACATCGGATTTACGGAATACTGAATCTCGTATGTTTCCGCACCGCTGACGGGAGTCCAATCTACCCTTACACCCATGGTTGACCATCTAGTAGTCACTTCTGTAATCACAGTGCCAACCGGTTGGGTGCCGACATTCTCCGAATAGTCAGACCAATCGCTATACTCAACGTCTTTTAACTTATCGTTTTTTCGCGTAACCCCGAGCGTCTCAGTGTTCCAATAATCAACGCCATTGTACTGATTTACACCGCGGCATCTTACTTTATACTCGCTCCCAGCTGAAACACGATAATAAATCTCAGCGTGACCGGTATTAACCCATGCCGTTCCAGTATGAATTACTTTTTTGTCATCTTTAACAATTTCGAACTCAATAAGCTCGGTCGCTTCGTCGCTCGTGTTTACTTCGGCGGTCAAACCGAAACCATTAATCGAAACAGTAGGAGTCGACGGTGTTTCGGGCTTCGGTTTTTCCACAATCCTATAAACAAGATCAGATGACCATTTACCTATAAAATATGTTGTTTCTTTACCGTTAGAATAAAACGTCTTTGGATTCGCTTTAACATTGAGCTTTATCTTCTGCGCATTTGCAGGCGGCGTATATGTCGACTGCTTTATATCAACGTCAGACTCATTGCCGATAAACCATATACCATCACCAGTGCTGTAGCTCCATCTAACAGTGTAGTTTTCTACCTGGGACGAACTCTTTGAGCACGTCCACGATGCGAAATATGTGTCTGTCGTTCCTGTCTGAAGACCCACTGTCACGTCATTTACCAAATAGTCTTTTGGTTTATCCGGAACAAGAGCAAAAAATATCGCGGTAGACCATCCTGGAGTATAATAAGGAACCTCAACACCATTAACGAAATGCGTCTTCGGATTGGCTCTAACACTAAATTTAACTTTAACTGCATCTTCCGGAGGCGTCCAAGTAGACTGGCGAATATCAACATCGCTCGTTTCCCCTTCAAAGAAGAGCCAGCCCCCATCGACGTGTTCCGATTTATTTGCGTAATACCACTTTACCGTGTAATTCTCTGTCTGAGCGTGTTGCGCAAACGTCCATGAGGCATACATATCGCTCGCGGTGCCAACCTGTATGCCGATCATAGCATTGGTGACTATGCCTTCTTTCGGTGTCGGCGCTTTAAGTTCATAGATTCTGTCCGTTGACCACGAATCTACGAAATACGGAGATTCGACGCCTTCGATGGAGCGAGTTTTGGCGATAGCTTTAACGTTTACCTTTACACGCTTCGAATTATCCGGCGGAGTATATGTTAACGAGTAGGTTGTTTCCGGATCGTCAACGTCAACCGATGTATCTTGTCCCGAAAACCAAACGCTATCTCCGCTATCGTAATACCATTTAACAGCGTAATGATCAGTTTCAGAAGCCCTCTTGCCCTTCCACGTAATATAGAAAGTACGATCTGTACCGGTCTGAATTCCTATATACAAATTGTAAATGAGCTTTAGGGTCGTTACTGTAACTTCTTTGAACACATACTGCTTGTTACCCGTTTCGCCCGCCACTTTACCATCAGAAGTCCACCCCGAAGTAAATAAAGGCTGTTTATTACTGCCTTCTTTGGCGTTAGCTTTGATGTTGATTTTAACGGCAGTGGCATTCTCCGGAGCAGTCCATGTATTCTGGAGATATTCGCTGGTGTTTACGGCACCGACGAACCAGATGGACTTGTGAGTATCGTCATCTTCGTCGCCGGTGGCGTAACACCATTTTATGCTGTAATCTTTTGTATCTGATGCCTTAGTGCACTGCCATGTGCAATAGAGAGTTCTATTTGTACCAGTCTGGATATCCAACTGGATATCTTTTATATATGATGCCATCAACCTCTCCTTTCCATCATAGCAGCGCGAGTAAGCATCTTAACGGCGTTGGCAATGTTGCTTCCGTCGTCGTATGTAATACCGTTAATATTGTAAGTGTCGCCGATCTTATTGATCGAGTTTTCGAGTTTATTGATCGCCGAAACGATATCGGCATTTGTTATCCCATTTGATCTAGCACTCATAGAAGCTGAAATAGCATTAAACCCACCAGAAGCAAACAGCGAGTTAATAGAAGCCACTCCATTTTGAATTTGTGAAAGATCCATCACAGGAACTATAGTGGGCTGGCTAATCATGCCATTCTCAATGTACGACGCAACCGCCTGTAAGCCCTTTTCGAATCCTTCTTTCACCGACGTTGCGACATTCGACTGTAGTTCTGCATTTTTAGGTGTTGTGGTAGCGTTCGGTTTCTTAGCGTTAGCCGCAGCCGCTCTAGCGCTGCTTATTGCATTGTTTATAGACCTAAGCTGACCGCTCACCCACGACGCAAGATCTCTTATACGTCTTTGAACGTCGTTAACTATGTCGGTGATCTTTTTGGATAAAGAGCTGGCGAACGACGATCCCAAATCAGAACCCGCTATGCTAAAACTGTTCTTATAACCGCCGACAGTAGTTACTGCGGACGACAACGGTGAACTGAACACCGTCTTAATTGAACCGTTCTTAGAGCTCATACCATTAAGAACGCCGGATGCATTGTAGGTTGCCCTACTGTAAAAATCGGAATAACGATTCACAGAGGTCAACGCAGAGCTAATCGATGTTGTAAATACCGTGCTGATTTGGCCGTTCTTAGACGACAAACCAGTCAGCACGTTTTCCGCGCACGTAGTAGAATCGGTCAAGAACGAATCCTGCTTATCGGTAATCTGCTGAATCGTATCCTTCATGATGTTAGTCATGGCAAGAATAGTATTATCGCCCTTCGACTGTATCCCGGTATAAAGATTCTCAGATATTGTCTCGGCTGTTGTTGTGACTTCTCCGATCTTCTCGTTAATTCCTGCGATAAGAGCGGCGATAAGCTGACCGCCGGCATCGGTGACACCTGACGTGTCGCTGGTTATGCCAGTCGCAAACGCACTGGCGATTTCGGTTGTCGCACTGGTTATGCTGTCCTTCTGCGCCAGAAGCGGAGCAAGAAGACCATTAACGTCAGTCGTTCCCAGCTGTGTAACAGCGTCTTTAAACTGACCTATACCATCGGCATTTATATCTTTCGTGTCATTGATAGCGTTTATAAGCTCTCGAACACACGCAACCGAGTTATACACCTCAGACAGTTCCACTCCTGCTATCGAATCGCAATACGCTTTCAGCTTTTTGCCCAAAGTTTCGATGGAGTCGCCAAACTTGTCCAGAGTGCTAGAATCCTGGAATCCCTGGGTCGACGATATAGAAGCTATGCCGTTAAGAGCTGTTATGGCAGTATTAATATTGCCCTGGTCGATTTCCTTGATGTTCTCTGAGAACGTCCCAAGACCTTGACCGACATGGCTAATATTGGTGGCAAAACTATCCAAACCACTTCCACCGCCCAATATTGTGCTAAGTAATCCACCGTCAGCGGGAACCTCTTCACTTAATTGTTTTAAGAATGTAAGCGCATTTTGAGCTATCTTGAGGCTTTCCTCTGTGAAATTTGAATCGGCGATGTTTTTCAATCCTTCGCCAAGCTTTTCGGTGCCAGTACCGAAATTTTCAAATCCGCTGCCGCCACCTAAAATCTCTCCTAAAAATCCGGAATCGACCGGTACTTCCCCAGCCAAAGCGCACAAGAAATCAAGAAGCTTTTTCGCAGCATTAATTTTATCGTCATCGAAATTGCAAGCCGTTAGAACTGTGGCAAAAGCGCCCATGCCGACCGCAACCGGAATGAGATCCCAACCAAACTTGCCTAGATCTTTATGACCCGACCAGAACTGTTCAACGCCTCCAGTTTCAGGAAGCATTGTCTGTACCGAAGCCATAAACATGCCGAGCATGGCAACATTTATGATGTTCGCCGCATCAAAAGTGTACTTACCAAGGACTTTTCCGAATTCGCCCATACCAGCAGCCACTTTTGCAAGATCACTACCAAATTGGCCCAAATCCTTATAACCATCAACTTTCTGTTTAAAGCCGCCACCTGCTGGTAACCGATTCTGGATAGCGACCATAGACGAACAGAGCGCTATTATTGCGTCCTGATCGTCTCCGCCAAAATTAAAAATCTTAAGTATGATGCCAAAAGCTCCCATGCCAGCGGCCACATTCGCCAAGTCGTTGCCAAATTGTCCCAAATTCTTATAACCATCAATTTTCTGCTTCAAGCCTCCGGACGGCGGTAAATTACTTTGAATCGTTGCCATATCTTTGCACAAATCGATCATGGCAGACTGGTTTTTTCCGCCAAAAGTATACTCGCCTAATACTTTTCCGAATTCACCCATTCCTTTGGCGACGTTCACTAAGTCATCTCCGAAATTTCCCAAATCCTTCCATCCGAATATTATGCCCTTCAACCCGCCACTGGGAGGCAGCCCATTTTGAATTGCGGACATCATCTCAAACAGAGCTTTAACTTGTTCTAATTTGCCGCTATCTATATTGGTTGAATCTAGGGCATCCGCAAACTCGCCAATACCTTCAGCTAATTTCTTAAGTATACCGTTAAGCAAAGAGCCAACAAATTCGCCAATTGCTTCCCCAAGCTTATTAAATCCGTTCTTTCCTGCTTCGATCGCGGGCATAACAGCATCTAAAAGCAAACCAAGTCCGGCAATACCGACGATAAGGACCGCCATTGCTGCAATTATAGCAATCGCCCCAGTAATCAATGGAATACCTATCAAACCTGCTATAGACAACACCGCAATCATTCCGCCGAAGAATAGTAGCATTGAACCCACGACTGGCAATACTTGGTCAAACTCGATATCTTTAAGCCCATAGATTACCAAGCCTAGAACTCCGACCAAAGCAGCCATGGCCAGCAACGACGGCCACGCTCCCGTACCCAACGTTCCGGCTACCCCAACCAATATCGCAACCTCAGCAAAAACTGCGCCTAATGCTATTACGCCGTAAAGTAACGCGTCAAATGGAATCGACGACAAAACATAAAGAGCCGCCGTTATGGAAACTATAAGGGCTATAGTAGTGGCTATAGTACCAAACGAATTCAAATCGAGTTTTCCAAACTTAGTCAATATAGTCACCATGCCAATTACCGCAGTAAAAACTCCAGCTAGCGCCAAAGCAGAGGCCAACATACTCGTCGTATCAAGCGACGAAAGGATATATAATGACCCAGTTATTGCTAATATAGCACCAACTAGCACGACTAATCCGGCTACCGACGCCTTATTCATCTCGGTTTTGCCAATGAGTTTGATAGCGAGACCTAAGGAAACAAGAATTGCGGTGATGGCTAACACGCCAACAAACAGTTCGTTCGGCTTCATTTTTGCCAACTTCTTTAATTGCCAGACTATAACGACTAATGCGGCAGTCATAGCAATTATAGGCAGAAAAGCACCGGCACTTCCGGCTTTCCCCATAAGCCTAATTGCTGCGCCAATAGACGTCATCAATACGAATACGGCAAGCAAACCTTGAGCGAGCTCATTAAAATCCATTTTTCCGAATTTCTTCACAGTCTTCGCCAGTATTCCAATGGCTATTGCTATCGCCGCTATTGTTAATGCGGTACCAACGCTGGCGTCATTTGCGTCATAAGTCTTCAATAAAATCATGAACGTCAACAATCCACCAGCAATTCCGACTAAAGCTACTACCGCACTACCTGCTTCGTCCCATTTTACCGAGGTTAGCAAGATTAAAGCTTTTACTATAGCGGCTATAGCAAAGCCTATGGCAGCTATTGTCATGGCTCGACCAGCTGATTTGGCGAATTTACGGATTGCGGTGGATAGTCCACTCGCAATGGTTTCTAACGGTCCCAACGAAGCTGTACCGCCGTCGCTTTTTAGCAATCTAAGTATGCCGATAACAATTAATATACCACCGACAAGTTTCAGAATACTCATCATATACTGATATCCTTGTTCGGCTTCTTCCGGTTTCATCTTACCTATGATAAATATCATGGCGGTAAGAGCCGCGATAAATATAGCTATACCTTTGAGGATGTCCAGGATAGATTCCGCCTCAGCTTTAAATGCCTCTGCTTCTACAAGATGCTTTAGAGATTGAGTTACTCCTCGGACATCGGAGATTAAACCTCGAACATTTTTAAGAAATTTCCTTAACTGATTTAACGCACCTCCGCCAGCAATCAATATTCTCAACTTTGCTAGCTGTTCGACGACGTTCATTATGCCGCTAAGACTAAAATCTTTTCCAAAGAAATCAGAGATCTTTTTAAGAAAGGAATTCTTAAGATTAGAAAGGAATCCTTCTTCGCCAGTATCCTTTGGCTGGGTCTCAGAATCTTTTCCGGTCAACGCATCCCAAATATTGGTGAAAAATTCCTTTATTTTATCTTTGGCGGCCGCAAGAGCTCCCGATAGATCGAAATCCTTAGTCGCGTTTTCGATCTTGGTTTTAATGTCTTCGAATATAGCCACTGGATCGAAATTCTCGGTGATCCAGCTTTTAAATGCTTCCCACGGATTTTTGCCTTCTTTATTATGAAATACATAATCGTAGAATGAAGCTATAGCATTTTTAATATCTTCTATCTTCTTTTCTACTTTTACTCGTATTTCGGAGTCAGGAGCGGTTAAAGATTCCCAAAACGTCTTTAACGACTCCCCTACTGCACTAAATTTCTCTTTAAGTTTGAGATCCGATGCTACTTTTTTCACAGTCTCAAACATTGTCTTCGATTTCTCTCCAACTTTGTCGAGAAATTTTGATACATTTTCTTTATCTAGGGCTCCGACCAATTTGCTAGTTATCGTAGTATATAATCCTTTAAAAAATCCAGAAACGGCTTTAAACGCCTTTGTGTTCTGTATTGTCTTAAAAAATTTACCTACTTTATCGATAACTCCGGGTAAAGCCTGACCCAGTTTTTCAAGCCCGACTTCAACAAAATTGCCAAGTATTTCCAGCAACATGTTTATGACATTGGCTATTCTTTCTAGCACCGGAGTTATTGCAGAAAATACTTTATTAAACGTATCATTTTCCGCAAGAGTTTTTCTAAGCTGCTTAGCAAAACCACCAATAGCATTGACAATTCTAAAAAATGTGGCAGCAACCCTTCCTCCAACGTTCGCTAATATAGGAAGAACGGCTTTCCCGAGAGAGAAAAGAAAATCTCTGACAACGCCGGTCACTGACAAAAGGCTATCGAAAGCCGTTTTAAGAACGTCGATGGCGCTTCCGGCACCCTTGAATCCGTCCTTAAACGAATCGATAAAACTTTGAACTGGCGTTTTATACTCCGATGCCGATTCTCCGAATTCCCTAATAAGATCTATTTCTTCTTTAGTAAGCCCCATGGCTTCCAATTCGGCATCCGATAAATTGCCGAGAGTTTCAACCGAGCCCATTTCTGCATCGGCCTTATTAAGGATTTCATCAGTAAGATTCCACGTCCCATCGGTTAACTTATGTAGAACATTTACATATTTTCTAGCCTGACTTATTGTTTCTTCGCTGAAACCCTCCGCCGTGAGTCGCTCTATACGCTCCGGCCAAGTATCACCCCAATTTCCACGAATAACTTCTTTTGCTACGTTGCGTATAGTTTCAAGATCCTTTGCGGTTTGCTTTGCTCCTGAAGAAAATTTTCCGTCAGTAATCTTGGATATGGCGTCATTGAATATACCAGAAGTCAGCCATCCTTTTTTGAGAGTAGCCTCAAAACTCCCCTCGGACTTTATCATGTCGTCAATCGCTATACCATGATCTTTGGCGACAGCCGTAACGACTTTCTTAAAAGCTTCGTATGTTTTGGCGCCTTTCTCTAAACCAGTCGGATCGCCAGTTCCATCAATGAGTTTCTTTCCAGTAAAAGCCGTTCGAAGCATGTCGACATCTTTAACAACATCCTTCGTGAACATGTCGATAAGATCTTTATGGCTAAAATATTTTTCCAAGCCAAGAATATCGTTCATGTTTCTGAGAAACGGCTTAATATCAAGTCCGTTAAGAAACTTCTCGGCGGCGCTAAAAATCGAATTGACCGTGGTGGTGAACACGGTCGCCAACGGAATTATGGCCGCTTTTACGTCATTAATTTTAACTCGTAATGCATTAAGAAAATTTACTAAGGGACCGTTCTGCTCAATCAGCGGAGAAATAAACTCAGCGCCTATTCTTCCCAACGCTGCTCGAACATTCGACAAGGCACCGGTAACGGTTTCGTTAGCTTTCTTTGCGTGCTCGCCAAAGGCGTTATCCATTGCCGCAGAAAAGATATCAAAAGAAAGCTTCCCTTTAGTCACAAATTCTCTTATGTCGCCTTCTGTGACCTTTGTTCCGCTAGAAAGCTCTTTAATCGCATTCTTTACGTTATCTCTTGCTTCTACGCTACCGTCATTTACTTTATTAAAGTAATCGGCAAGAGTTGCCGCAGCGTTCAAACCTCTGCTCGACAACTGAAGCAGGTCGTTTCCCATCAAACGGCCGGCACCGGCAACGGATGTAAAGATTCGAGAAATGCTCTCGTAATCGCTGTTAGCCATCGCCGCGGTTCCAGCGATAGCCCTCAACGCCGACAGCATCTGCTCACCAGACTTAAGGCCAGATGCCGCAAACTGCGAAGCCGCTTTTGCCGCTTCGTCATACCCGTAAGCCGTACCGTCAACCGATTCCATAGCATCATCCATGATCGCCTTTACTTTCGCTTCATCGTTCAAAAGTCCCTGAAGCTGAAAGTGCGCGTTCTCAATGTTGAATGCCCTTCGTTTACCTCCCCCAATGATAGCATCGGTAACAGCACCGAAACCATGCTTTACAAAATTAAGCGCAGAATTAGTGAGATTCTGGATCGCGGTCATTCCAACGATGCCAAGCGTCGAAAATCTTTTTTCCAAAAAGCTCAAGCTATTGGACATCTGATTGAAATCTACATTTTGTGCGGCGCGATCAATATCGTTGAGCCCTTTGGCCATGCCGTCGAAATTGAGTGCGTTTTTAAGTCTTCCCAGTGTGGAGATACTTGTGTTGACGTTGCCTTCGAATTTGGAATTATCGAACGACATCTCGACAACTCTAGAATCAATTGTCTGACTCATAGACTAAGCACCTCCTTCCATGCATCCTCAGCAAGCTTATCGAATACCGGCTGAATTGCAGGATTAATGTAATCTCTCCCTGCCACGTAACCACCAGTACCTGTGCCATGACCATACTGAAGAATAATAGCGATGTTCACACCTTGATTAATATTGGAATTGTTGAACGAAACAGTAGCTTTACCACCGTCATTTTGAATTTCATAAGACCAGGACGCGGCGGTTAGTCCGCTATCAACAGGCGTTGCCGCAGAAAGAGCGTCAACGCCCATTTTTCCGTATTTATCTAGGATTCCTAGATGAAAAGCCTCTCTCAATTTTTCAAGCCAGCTAGTAACTTTGTGATAGTCGCCTATATGCCGTATCCTGATCATAGCATTATCCCTTTGTACCGTATTTCTTACGTCGAGCCGCATTAAGAGCGGCATTTTGTCGCATAATAGCGCTCTTGCTCATTTTCTTTTTTGGTTGCTGCTCTTCGTTGCACACTCTTATAAGCGTTATTAAACGATTCAAATGCCATTTTTGGCATTCAAAAGGTATCTGAAGTGCAGTCATCCAGTAATAAATCAGCTCTGCCGTAACGACTCGATTCTGTCTTCCTTTTTTATTATCGGAAAACCACGTAGCAGTATGCGGATCTTCAATGTAATCATTGATCTCTTTGAAATTTTCAACCGTTAAAAAACGATAAACTTCAGGATTTACATTTTGTGTTAATGTCATACATTTAACATAATCTCGAATTTGATCTACCGTTTTATCTTTGGTTGACATAAACGGAACGTGCCATTTAGCTTCCCATTTAGCCAAAGAAACCAGAGAATGCTCCAGCTGTAATGTTTGCGCTTTCGTGGTAATGAAAACTTCGTTCTTTTCGTCCCATTGTTCGACTGCCGGAATTGTTATCTGAAGCATTCGTTACATCTCCATTAATTATGAACGGGCATGACGGGCGGAGCGGGAACGTTCGCCTTGGTATTAGCAAGCTGCTCTTCCAAATCTTTCGGAATAATGCCGTTCACAAAATTAGATGCCGCATCAGCATCAGTAGCAAGCTCCATGAAAAGCTGCGAATACGCCTCCGTCTGCATAAAAGAATCTCGGAGTTCCTGGCTCTTAACGAATCGCTTACCATCCGGGCTCTTTTCGCCATATGCTTTGAGAATAAGATCCTTGAAAATGCTGATTATTGTAGGTGTGTCCTGAGCTTTGATGACTTTAGTAATCATCTCAGACAGCCCGCCAGTAATACTGAGTTCCATTTCAGTTACTTCTGCTTTGGAAAGATTGAAATAAAAATCCTCGGTTCTCTCAACGCCGTTGTAATCTTCGTAAGTAATTGTCTTCTTAAGCATTTCTTATCTCCTTTCATTTAAAAAAGAGGGAATGCCATTTTTGGCAATCCCTCATTTTGAATTTACGATCAGTTCGTCTCGCCTGTCGCGCCCGTCGCGCCTTCTGCTCCTCCATTGACAATCTTGATGATGTCGTCCGGAAGAAGCATCTTAGCGTCCTCATCGTCAGAACCGTAGAGAGCGCTCTCAATTGCTGTAAGCACATTGGCGTCAGTCTTCGTGGAATCGATTTCAATGTTTGCAGACGGCTTAAAACCAGTAACGTTAATCGGAACGGTAGATACCGTCCAAGAAAGAGTAGTCGCTTCAGGGCTATCATTAACAGTCGAATGCGATCTTTCGGACGGAGAAGCAAGGCAATCGTAGATAATATGAATCTTATAACCGTGATCGGTGCCTTCTTCGTCATTTCCGATAAGAGTTCTGTAGCAGATACCGAAATGCTTTCTTGTCTGCTGTCCAATACTGATTCCGCCCGCAATCGACGCCGATCCGTCGCACTCAGCGAATTCGTCAGGATAGGTATAAGCCTCGATAGTCGCTCCAAGTTCCTCAACCGACATAAGGTTCAGGTATTTGATATTGTCGGCGTAAAGAGCGGTGGCTTCACCACCAGACGGCGTTTCATTAATTGCAGTGACGCCATTCCAAGCAGCACCCTTTGCGTATCCGCCATTAGAAGCAAACGGGAAAAGAACGACGCGGTCTACACCGGTTTCGTAGAGATGTTCGCCAGTAGCGTCCCATACTAATTTACTCATCTTTTAATCTCCTCAGTAGTATATAGTAAATACTTCATGATTTAGGTTGTTAGCCATAAAATGTCTATCGTATCGGCACAAGGGCAACTTAGAAAGCTTTACCGCAATGTCGCTATCCGGATCGCGAACCATTAGCGTTATGATGTATGGCACCTTCTGCCGATACACGCTATTGTTCGCGAAATCGTTTTCTATTCGTTCTCTTGCATAGACAATTGCTGGGTATTTCATCTTAATAGACTCTGGAGGTTGATAATAAACTTCGGAAGATCCGAGAATATCACAGAGAATTCTGTGCAATTCAAGTCTCTTCTCCATTATCGTTATCGCCATTATATACACCTCCAATTGTCAGCAATAATCTTGGATATTGGACTTCGACAGTTGTTACTTTCCATTTTGTCCCCATGTATTCCACATAGCGTATAGTATGAAAATTTTGATAGGCGAAAGGGTCGGCAACAATGCTGATTGTGTTGGAAATGTTCAGATCGTCGTTTACTTTCCCACCATTTTCATATCTTCTGGTATTTCGGATAACATCTCCGGCATACTCGCGATCTGTTATGGTTTCCGGTAAATAAACTCCAGGTCTAATTTCTTCGGTAGCGGCAAAGCCGACGACCCCATAAAATTTCGCCATTTTGAATTTCTCCTAATTAATTAGTTTCTCCAGTAGCTCCAGTAGTGCCAGTAGCCGCAACTTCCTCTTCAATAGCAATCGCAGAGTACACTCTTGTCAGTGCACCAGAGCAACGAGTCTCCAGAAGAGACTTCTGCTGGTTGAAGTCGATGTCGAACTGATTGAAGTGGGTAACCTCGCCGCCCTTAGTTGCACCAAGCGAATAGTCAGCAAGGTTGCAGATAATCGCAACAAGCCTCTTGGTCTTAGCACTGAGTCCAGTTCCGGCAACCCTGGTCTTGCCAGCAAACTGTTCTGCAGTAACGATGCTTCCGACATTAAGCGAAGAAGCAAGCTCTGCCTTGGACGAATAGATCCGGCGGCCGTTCATATCGCGCGCGAGCAGCATAACGTTAAGCATATGCGGAGTAAGGTAAAGGTCCGGTGTTCCAGATCCCTTGAAGTTCTCTCTTGCGTAGAGAACGGTCTCAATCATTGCTTCAGCGGCGATGTAATTCTCGCCAAAGTATCCACCAGTATTTGTTCCCTGAAGCTTAGTTGCCGCAGCTTCAAGGTCGAGGTCGACGTGAATCGTATACAGATCATCGTCCGTCCAAATCGGTCTGATGTGGCTCGGATCGATCTTTCCTTCATCTTCTTCGGCCCGTCCATCTCCGATCATGATGGCAGTGGCAAGCTCTTCGTTAAGCTGCATACGATCGATATTGTACAGATACTGCACATAGTCGAAGTCGGTGATGTCCACGATGTCGTCGCGATGAAGAGCGGACTTCACATAGACAGTCTGCGGATCAGTAGTACGTCTGACAAGACCAAAGTTTCCGGTCTGACCCTTCTGCTTACCCTTCTTGTAGCCTTTCGCCCTGAGGCTATCGATGTTACGAATATCGACCTGAGAAGTACGGATCCTGCTGATCGGGCTCTTGTGAACTTTGTTCATGACGATCGAAATCCATCCCTGATCGGAAGTGATAAGCTCGGGAGCACCGGGACGAACTTCCTTGTATTCGGGGAACAGATCGTACACAGTTCCGTTATTTCCGGTCTGATAGAAACCGCTGCTAATTGCATCATGCTGAAGATCATTCTCATCAGCGAACATTTCAAGAGCCGTCTGGAAAGTTCCGACCTGGCTGCTCTTAGCAAGCGAAATGATGCCTTCTTCGTCGGCGTGGCTGAGATAATTGTCGTTTCTCTCGTCAGTTTCAAATACGTTATGCTTCATTTTTTCTTTCTCCTCGTCATCGTCCTCGTCATCGTCGTTGTCGTTATCATTTTTGGCATCTTCCACTGCCTGACCAATGAGCGCGTAAACAACCGTTTTCTGTTCTTCGTTAAGGGTATCGAATACTTCCTTCACGGTGCGATCGTTCTTCTCTTCTTTTTTCTCTTCTTTCTTTTCGTCCGCCATATCTTTCCTCTCATCGCCGTTATCAGCGTGTTCAAGAACTAAGTCTTCCCCTGTATAAATAATTGCTTCTTCTTCGGTGTCTTCGCCATGAGAAATTGATACCGAGTCAATAAATGCCCCAGGATTAGCTCCGGAAAGAACAAGACTAACTTCGCGAATAACTCCGTGAAGAACATCCCCGCCCTTCTGTTTAAGCTGATTAGCGTAAATAGAAAGAGCAGAAATATCGCCATGTTCAAGTAGCATCTTAGCGTTCAGACCTTGTTCGGTATCATTAAAATATCCATCGGTATAGACACCCTGATCGGCATTGTGTAAGATAGCATATCCGAGCACATTAAACGGATCGTTATGCTGATGATTCCACACAAGCGGAACTCGCTGCCCGTCACACTCGGCAAATGCACCATGACGAATCGTTCTTCCGTCAGCGCATTTCAGATCATTACGAGTAGCCCAACCGCTGAAATCAGGTTTTCTCTCCATTTTGAATTTCATCTCCTTGCTCAGCAATTAGTTGCTTAGGTATTTCTTCAAGTTCGTTCTTATCCTTATTCAGATTCTTATTACGAAGAACATCTGCGTCAGGATCGTCGGACGGCATCATGCCAACAATCTGTCTCAGTTCATTAGATGTCATAATTTCGTTTCTAGTAAACTTATCCGCAATTTCCGCTATTTCAGCAACCGGAACAAGCCTAAACGGATCCCTAAAGAACTGAATAGATTGTTTCTGAGACCGAGCCGTCTTCGTCAAAAATTTGCGTATCATTTCATCAGTTATAGCTGACAAAATTGGCTCAATTGTACGGTTTGTGTAATTTAGCATAGTTTTATCATCCGCCGTTCCATCCATAATTGCCTGAGTGATCCCCAACTGGCTATATAGCATACTCGTTAGGTATTCAATCTGACCCATTAGGTTGTTTTCGACTGCACGATTCAACTGCGTTATATGCTCCGTACCGTCCGTATACGCAATTCCATATTTAGATCCAGCTAACTGATTCTCGATATCCTTTCTTCTTTCTTCCGCTTGTTTCTTCCTAGCTTCGGATTTGATAACATACGGTAGCTGAATTATTAAATCGAGTTTGCCAGATCCATTCTGCTCATCCACATAGTCCAAAAGGTTTAATTTTCTAACAAGCCTGTTAAGAGTAGAGTTTGGCTCGTTCATGATCGCATATAGAGGATTTTCGACAATTGCGACCGTATTTTTAGGAAGCGTAATCTCTTCTCTGCGCCCTTTATTCTCGTTGTAAACTTCGACACGTATGTGTTTTGGATACCACTGAACAATCCTTCCAGTACGCATCGTTTCTATATCAAACGAACCGGGCATTCCGTTCAATGGATTCGTATTAGTGTCCGTCGGAACAATAGCGACGCAGCCCTCGTCCAGCATCGATTGAACTACATCCTGCATGAAGGATCTGCCTGTTTGGTCGACGTTAGCTTCCACGCTCAGACAATTATTCAAGCCTGAGTCAATAACGCTAACGAATCGATCGTTATCGTCCAAACGAACATGTCTAATCTTAATTGCTGCGGCATCCATTGCTATTCTATTCAGAACAGCTGTGACAATTGTACGTTCATTACCTCTTGAGAATCTCGGGCGATCTGGACGATATGAATAAGCAGTGCCGATATCCCGCCACGTAGTTGTCGGATCTTTATTAAAAAAAGCATTCCAGGCATGTTTTAACCTGGAACCAAAAGAAACGTCACTCATTCAGTTTTCCTCATTTTGATTTTTCGTCTTTCTGCTTCACGAAATCTTCATACTTCATATCGCCAAACATGTTGAACATTTTGTCCATCTGCTCCTGAACTCTGGCTTCAGCCTTAGCGTGACCAACTTCAGAGACACGCTTCTCGGCCATTTTCTGCTGTACTTTATTGTAGACAGCAACACCAGAAGAAACCATAGAAACGCCGGCAATACCTATTGCGGCGCCTTTTCTTAGTTTGTCGACGGTATTTAACGCTGTTACTTTTGTATTGTATTTGTCATACGCTTTATCTATAAGTCGTTGATCGTTAGAAATCGCTCGATCATAATCGTCACGATACGCAGAATGTGCGTTTTCACGCGCTAATCTCAATCTATCTGAATTCTTATAAATTTTATTCGAATCAGCAGAAAATTTGTCAGAGAGCATTTTATTAATGTTTTTTGACGCTATACTGCCGCCTTTATCCAATGCATATGAAGCAGCGGCCGTCTTTATTGCCAAATCCCTAGCATTTTTCGCTCGCTGGCCGTATTTCTCCGCTCGTTCTCGCTGAAGGTCAACGTTGGCTTTATCCTGAAGTTTATGGAGCTTCTTCGTTTCGCGTTCTAGTTTACGAACTCCTCGTTTATTTAGCGATCCGTTTTCGTCGTAATATTTTTTACGAACTTTTGCCGCGGTCTTAGATCCAAGCGGATATGGTGGACCGTTTTGCACACCCAACTTCTGACCTTTAATACCGTGGTGTTTTAAATAATCTGCATATGTCATAATTATCGAAATCTCCTAAGCATAAATATATTGTTTGCCTTTTAAGCTTAGATCTCTAATTGCTTGCGACTTTATTTTTGAAGTCTTTATGTAATTCGGGATTCTATAAAAAAAATCTAATCCATTCATCTCATCTCTGATATTCCCTCTAATCCATGATCTAAAAACGGACGTTGTCATCATGGCATACGGCTTGTCTTTATAAAAAGATCTATCAGCATATAGCGTACTATCCATTAACTGGACCCCTTCCACTACGACCTTACGCTTTTTATATTGATCTCTTCCATATTGCTCAATCGCCTTGGCAAATTTGTCGACCGTTTTCCAATCCATATTTTTCGCAGAATCTGCTTTCGGAATATCTTTCCAATTCGGAACGTGCTTTTCCAAAAACCTATTAAATTCTTTCGACTGATGCTCGTTCCGGCTCGATTGACTCATTTTATTAAAATAGAAATCAAGATGAATCACATCAGCGTCAAGACGCTCGCCTATTTGCTTGGCCAATGTCGACTTACCACTTCCCGATAACCCTGACAGATAAAGAACATTATGGTCTTTGTCTTTTCCCCACTTCTCAAGATTCGCTGACTTCGTCTCATAAAGAGCCTTAAACGTATCATTCGTTTCGGCAAATCCTTGCTTTATTTTGGCACCAATTGGATACGGATGGCCATTTTTAACGCCCCACTTTTGACCTTTTATACCGTGGTGTTTAAGGTAATCCGCATATGCGCTCATCTCATTCGAATGCCTCTCGATTTAATTTAAATGCAATAAAAGCATCCATCATCGCAGCAACAGCATCGATCTTCTGCTCATATCGCCGTTTTAATAGTTTCCGATTACCGTTTGTGTCTTCAAGAGTGATGCAATTGCCCATGGCGAATGTCATCAATTCTTCGTCAAACAAAAGCATCCGTTCCTCAGAAAGTTTCTTCAACTCTCCAAGCGGAACGGATTCTGTCTTAGCTCCCTGTATTACCTTAACTACGCCAAACGGACCGTTTTCGGCGACCCATCTTTCTACAAATTCTTTCGCGTTGTACGGATCGTATCCAAAACATCTAACATCATAGCTTCGTTCTATGATGTGCTGATCGAGATCTTCATATACCTCTATCATGTCAAGGATCGTTCCTTCCATGACGACAAGACTGCCTTCTTCTATAAACTGCTCATACTTAACCCGCATAGCCGCCGGTAATTTAGACAACGTAAGCGAAGTAATGTAATTTCTGGTCTTTATACCAAATTCACCGTTTTGCAAAGGAAATAAAAATACGAACGAGCAGAAGTCGTCGCCAAGAGAAAGGTCGGCTCCAACGGAACATGGCATTTGCCAATATTCTCGCTTCTTGTGAGGGAGCGTTTCTTCATAAGTGAAATAATAAGTGTAGCCTTCGGTTGGTATCCCAAATCTTTTGGCAAGGATATCGTTTCTAGCCGCCGGAGCTTTTTCGGCTCTTTCTACATCAAGCTGATAAGTTTCGTATGTTACGGTCTTATCAAGATTCGGATTGGCTTTGATCCACATTTCCGGATTGGCCACTTCATCCACAGAGTCTAGTTTATACCACCAAATGGAAACGTGCGGATTAACGTACTCTCCTCTAAGGATGTCCATTAGCTCCATTTTGATTGTATCGCCGCTGCCATTACGAATCGTTCCTTCAGAGCTAGTCGCGATAATCAAATAATCCTGGAGTTTCGATGCTCCCTGCTCAAGAGCACCTATAACATCCTCTCGAATGTCTCCCGAGAGCCACTCGTCAACTGTGGAATACTTATTCTGCAATCCCTGCAGCTTTGCTATACTCATAGGACGGACTTCGAGCAACGAATTGGTCAGGAAGTTCTCTATTCCTTTCTTTGTCGAGGCGATTTTCATTCGATTGGCGGAAGATCCGGTAGTATTTTGTAAAGATCCCTCGGTTAAGAATGCTAGCAACGGACCCCTAGCTCGCTTAATAGCTGTTCTGAAAGGGTTCAGAATCTCTTCCGCCTGCTTCATAGTAGGAGCAGTCGTAACCTGATGAGTCGTGGATCCGTCCATTATCAAACCGTATGCCTGATGAAACGAGCCATATAAAGTCTTAGCCGCGCCACGTGCAACTATTAGATACTGCTTATTAACCAAACGTTTAACAATTCGTTTTCGAACATATCGCCCGCCGTGACCATCCGGATTTGGGCGATAAACGCTTCGTTCGATGAAGTAATACCAACCGTATACTTGCTCAGCCCAGAGTTTAAACGTATCCAATAACTTAAGATTACTTCCGTCTGTCAAAGTTAACTCATTTTCGCAAAACCTGACCCATCCTTCGACCGGATCAGGATCGTAGTAAACTCCTGGGTTTGCTATTAAATCATCTATGCGATTCATCTCAAGAGAGATGGTTTCGCAAACAGGGATTTCGCCTCTAAGCACGGCATCCCTAAATTTTCCGTAATACCGTGGGGTGGCTGTATTAGAAAGTGACATAATTAAACCTTAATTAGAATATTGTTATTTCTTATCTTTTTTATTATTTCCATTTTGGAAATTTCCTCTGGAATAATTGTCAAGATCGTTCAAATACTTGGCCTGCTTAGATGCTTTTTCCAAATCGTCTAAGGTCAATTCAGAAAGGTTATTAATATTCTGGTGTTTACTTAAGAATCTCTTCGCATACTTCTGCCCGACAGAAACATGTTTCTCTTTTTTCTTAAGCTTGGAAAGGGTTCCACCCACGCCTGCCAAATTATTCAAAGAGTTATTAACGTAATTCGTTATGTCGGCAAATTTCTTAAAAGAGCTCAACAGTCTTTGATCGCTGGCCGACTTAAGATCGTTGACCGCTCTTGCTCTGTCGGTGGCAGTCCTTATGTCTTCGTTTGACAAATATTTTCTATTTCTATAAACAGTTCCCGCGTCGCCTTCCTGAACAGCTCTTAAAAATTCTTTCCGCTTCTTTTCGGCTTTTAATCGGTTGACATAACCTACTGATTTTGAAATTAGTGAACCGCCTCCGCCAGAAGAAGCAAACCGGCCTAAGCGATCGTGGTTATGATTGTAGTGATAGAGCGAATCGCCCTCTCTATTAATGCTCATGTTGTTTCCTCTTTCGGATCAACGGCGACATTAAGCCGCCACTCTAATTCGTTCTTTCGTTTAGTTAAAACATCAATCAAGCTACTATGCTGCGGTGCGTCGAATAAAAGCTTCACTGAGATGATCACATACTCCTTAACTATCCCCAACACTCTTATATCGGTTACAAACTCGGACCAAACATTGTCCGCGGACTCGATTGAGTATCCTTCCTCAGGTCCTACGCCAAGTTGTGTTAAAACAGAGAAACTAGAATTAATAAACATTATCAAATCAGGGTCGAAGTATTCGTATCCTTCAGAGGGACCCAATGCTTTTTTAACAGAATTCAGTATGCTATCCATTAGTTTTCCTCCAAGGACATGTGTCAAACTTTTTACGCTCAGTCGGCTCGGTAACCAGTAAGGATTGATCGCCATAATGGATCGCGTTATGCGTGTTCAAAGTAGTTGTTATAAGATATTCCGGATCGAGAATCCAATCCTCATTCGCATTTAAATCGTCAAGACTGACAACATTCAAATGATGTATGATTGCCTTTCCATAGATTTCACGACCTTCGCAAGCAAGATCGCATCCTTTATCTCGAAGAATGACTTTATCTCTTAAATCCTTCCAGACTTTAGAACGATAAAACTGCTGATTGAATATCCGATTAAAACCAAACGACTCTTCTGCCACTCTCCCGTTTAATTGCAGATAGCGAAACCGTTCTTCAAATGTCGGGATCTGGATTAACTCGCTGTATGTTCTAATCTTCGTCATACTCATCGATGTCCTCCTCGTAATTCCCGCCATAACTTCGCATCGCGTCAAGAGCGGCCTGATAAAGTTCCTCAACTCGCTTTGCAGATTGCAATGCTTCTGTTTTTGCTTTCAACAATTTGTTTTCTTCCTCAAGCTTCTCTCGCTCAAGGCGTTCTTTCATGGTCCCGAGTTTTAGAAAATGGGTTATTACCTGCGATGATGCTGTGCCATCCAATAATTGTTGCTCGGCAAGATCGATTGACAATGCAATTAATTGGTTTTCTCTTGCCTCTGGAGAAAGAGCGGGTCTGATACGCTTATCTGATCCGTCATTTCTCGTTTTGGTATTCTTTTTCATCGAACCAGACACCACCTAAATATATCTAGTGACCTGACATCCCATATAAAGTGACACATACCTGATCAACACACTTCGTAGGGAGGACAACCGTTTATATGACAAAACAAAAACATCAGATACATGCCACTTTATATAAGATGCCAGTTAGTTTTGGGTGTTAAAAATATCCCTTTCAATCATTTAGCCGTGTCTAATGAGCACAATACGCATACTTTTAACAGTAGAAAGGAGGACAGAGATACCACCCAGACTCTCTGCCGAGAAAAAGCTGTCTAGTAATACGCATCATGCCCATAAGACACGGCTAAAAATATAATTTGTTTTTTAAAAAATGACCCCCGGAGAATTTTCGAGG
>Ga0326513_10000119_pt1 | contig 60513 bp, 51 predicted proteins | sample 2_2465_0518_D_FD_203654 | JGI IMG/M metagenome (GOLD analysis project Ga0326513, IMG submission 203654) | Bovine rumen microbial communities from UC Davis, California, United States - 2_2465_0518 | ecosystem: Host-associated > Mammals > Digestive system > Stomach > Rumen | place: USA... | reverse complement strand
TTCCCCGGCGGTGCGCAGAGGCGTGCGACAACAAAATTCGAAGAACAAGCTTGATTTGTTGCTTCCCCGGCGGCCCGCGGAGGCGCGCGACAACAAAATTCGAAGAACAAGCTTGATTTGTTGTTTCCCCGGCGGTGCGCAGAGGCGTTAGACAACAAATAAGCAAGATCAAGCCCGATTTGTTGTTTCCCCGGTGCCGCACAGGGAATGAGACAACAAAAAACCTCCCCCGAGGCGGTGCCGCCCCAGGGGAGGTAATTGACTTGCAGCGTTGTCGCTATCTCCAGCGAAGCAAGCTCCTTCGCGCATTGCTCCTATCTCCAGCGAAGCAAGCTCCTTCGCGCATTGCTCCTATCTCCAGCGGAGCAAGCTCCTTCGCAGCGACATTTGGACTGAGCGCAGCGAGGGAAACGGAGCAAGAAGGACTTGCGAGCGGTCACATTTGGACTGAGCGCAGCGAGGGAAACGGAGCAAGAAGGACTTGCTGAGCGGTTCTTACTCGTGTGCCGTAAATCCTTTCTTCTTCAGTACAAAGACGAGAACCAGCATCATGAGGATACCGCACGGAAGAGAGATCCAGGCGGATCTGGAGAAGCCCGCGATCAGGTAGGTGATTGCGGAGATCGCCGCGCAGGTGATCGCGTACGGAAGCTGTGTCATAACGTGATTAATGTGGTTGCTCTGTGCGCCGGCGGACGACATGATCGTCGTATCGGAGATCGGGGAGCAGTGGTCACCGCAAACAGAGCCGGCCATGCAGGCTGCCATGGAGATGATCAGCAGGTTGAAGTCGGTGTTCTCGAAGCTGTGTACAACGATTGGGATAAGGATTCCGAAGGTTCCCCAGGAAGTTCCGGTCGCAAAGGCAAGGCCGCAGGCAATCAGGAAGATGATGCACGGAAGGAAGTTAAGCAGGCTTTCCGCGGATCCCTGAATGAGCCCTGCGACATAAGTGGATGCGCCGAGGCTGTCCGTCATGCCTTTCAGAGACCATGCGAAGATCATGATCAGAAGGGACGGAACCATGGTGCGGAAACCGGCAACAACGCAGTCCATCGCTTCGTGGAAGTTCATTGTTCCGCGGAGCATCAGGAACGCCATCGTAAGGATAACAGCGCCGAGAGATCCGTATACGAGGCCGCGGGAGGCGTCGGAGTTCGCGAAGGATTCTACGAAGCTTGTGCCGCTGAAGAAACCACCGGTGTAGATCATACCGACTACGCAGAGGCCTACGAGAGCAACGATCGGAAGAACCAGGTCGATGACGCGGCCCTTCGGGTTGGACTTTTCGTTTTCGGAATCGGCATACGGGCGATCCGGTGTCGTATAGAGATCGCCGTTCAGTGCGTTTTTCTCATGGGTCAGCATGGAGCCGTAATCTACTTTTGCAAGGGTCAGGCCGAGCATCATGACGATGGTCAGCAGCGCGTAGAAGTTGAACGGAATCGTCTGGATAAACAGGAGAATGCCGTTATGTCCTTCCACGAAGCCGGATACGGCAGCGGCCCAGGAAGAAATCGGAGCGATGATGCAGACAGGAGCAGCGGTCGCGTCGATCAGGTAAGCAAGCTTTGCGCGGGATACGTGGTGTTTGTCGGTGACAGGACGCATGACGCTTCCGACGGTCAGGCAGTTAAAATAGTCATCGATGAAGATGAGGATGCCGAGCACGATCGTGGCGAGCTGTGCACCGATACGGGTCTTGATGTGATCGCCTGCCCAGCTTCCGAAGGCGGCAGATCCGCCTGCCTTGTTGATCAGGGCAACCATGATGCCGAGAAGCACCAGGAAGGTCAGAATACCGGCATTGAATGGATCGCACATGGAAGCGATAATGCCTTCATCGACCAGATGCAGCATCGTTTTTTCAAAATTGAAGCCGGAATAGAGAAGCGCGCCGGCAAGAATACCGATAAACAGAGAACTGTAAACTTCCTTGGTGATGAGTGCCAGCGCGATCGCGATGACCGGCGGGATGAGCGCCCAGAAGGTCTCCTGCACGGAATCGGCGTTCGTGGTGACCGCGGCGATGATCATAACGATGACCACGGCAGCGATCACAAGGATGATGGGCAGCACTTTTCTCAGTGTTGACTTTGATTTCATTGGATTTCCCTCCTCATTGGTTCCAATAATCATAATATTGTAGTTGCAGGTACAGAAAATTGTAGTAATTATATCATGGTAAAGTATTAAAGACAATAAATGGGATCGTTCCCACCTGAAAGCTGTCTAAAATTTATTGGCAATTATTGGCAATATACAGTTTTTGATGGGCGGAGGTTCGGATCGGAAGAAAAAACTTTCTTCGGAAGGCCGTTCATGTTTATAATGAAAAGAGACCGCCGAGGCAGAGAAGGAGACGCAAATGCTGCAGGCGTGGTAAGAGAGAAGGATATTCATTTATGGGAAAGATTTTTTATATCATGGGAAAGAGCGCGGTCGGAAAAGACCATATCTACAGTGCGCTGCGGAGCGATCCGGAGATCCCGGCAGAACCGCTCGTTCTGTATACAACGAGACCGATGCGGGAAGGCGAGGAGAACGGACGCGAGTATTTTTTTACTGATGAAAAACATCTGGAGGAGCTGCGAACCAAGGGAAGGATCATCGAGGAACGCTGCTATCAGACCGTTTACGGGCCGTGGTATTATTTCACGGCGGATGACGGGCAGATCCGCGAGGACCGGGATTATCTGGGAATCGGAACGCTCGAGTCCTTTGTGCAGCTGCGCCGCTATTTCGGAAAGGAGAGGGTGCTGCCGATCTACATCGAAGTCGATGACGGCCTGCGCCTGGAGAGGGCGCTGAAGCGGGAGAGGAAGCAGCCGGAGCCGAAGTATGAGGAGATGTGCCGGAGATTTCTGGCGGACGCAGCCGACTTCTCGGAGGAGAAGATCCGCGAGGCGAGCATCGAACGCCGGTTCCGAAACGACGGAGAGATCGGGGACTGCGTACTGGAAGCCAAGCGGTTTATTCTGGGCGAGTGACCGCGCGGAATATTCGCTCTGTAACAGTGTTTTGTTTTATGGTATACTATTGTATTGAATTTCAACTGACGGAAATGCGCAGATAGAGAGTGGGCATCGAAGAAGATATCGAGGAAGAATTCGCAGATGACATCGAAGAAGATATCGGAGGAGATGCCGAAGAAGATAAGGAGGTAAGCCGATGAGAGAGCCTGATGAAGCGAAAGGATTTGCCGGAATAATCGGGCATGCGGATGTAGTGGAACATATGCAGGCTGCAATATCGACGGGAAAAATCTCGCACGCATATATCATCGGCGGCGAGAAGGGATCGGGCAAGCGCCTGCTGGCTACGATCTTCGCCATGACGCTGCAGTGCGAGGAGCACGGCACGGAGCCTTGTAATGTCTGCACATCCTGCAGGAAGGCACTGTCGGGAAATCATCCCGATATCCGCTATATCACACATGAGAAACCGAATACCGTCGGCATCGATGATATTCGAGAGCAGCTGATCGAGGATATTCAGATCCGGCCCTACGAGAGCCGCTACAAGATCTATATCGTGGATGAAGCGTCGAAAATGACGCCGCAGGCACAGAATGCGATTCTGAAGACGATCGAGGAGCCGCCGGCGTACGCGATCATCCTGCTTCTGGCGGACAATCCGGAAGCGCTGCTGCCGACCATTTCTTCACGATGCGTGACCCTTCGCCTGAAACCGGTCAGCAGCGAAGAGATGAAATCGTATCTGATGACGCATCTTCATGTGCCGGATTACCAGGCGGAGATCGAGGCGTCCTTTGCCCGCGGCAACATCGGCCGCGCGAAGCAGATCGCCGAGTCTTCGGAATTCATGGAAATGACGGAGAATGCCGTTCATCTTCTGAAAAAGTCGCGTTCGATGAATACGACCGATATGATCGAGACAATCAAGGCCATGTCCTCGGACAAGCAGAATATCTATGACTATCTGGACCTTTTTGCCATGTGGTTCCACGATGTACTGCTTTTCAAAGCGACAAGGGAGATCGACGGACTCATTTTCCGCGAAGAAATAAATGCGATCCAGGAGCGCGCGCAGGTAAGTTCCTATGAGGGACTCGAGCAGATCATCGAGGCGATCCGGACGGCGGCAGACCGTCTGCGTGCCAATGTAAACTTTGATCTGACGATGGAACTGCTGTTCCTGAAAATCAGGGAGAATTAAGAATGACAAAAGTAATCGGTGTACGTTTCCGCAATGCGGGAAAAGTATATTATTTTGATCCGAAGGATCTGGAACTGAAAAACGGCGATTCGGTCATTGTTGAGACCGCAAGAGGCATGGAGTGCGGCCGCGCCGTTTTTTCCCCAAGGGAGGTTGACGACAGCCGCGTGCAGCAGCCGCTTCGCCCGGTTCTCCGCCGCGCCACGGAGAGCGATCTCGAGCGTGAGGCGGAAAATCGCGAGAAGGAGAAGGAGGCCTATAAGGTCTGCCGTCAGAAGATCCGCGAACACAATCTCGATATGAAGCTGATCCAGGCCGAGTATACCTTCGATCACAAGAAAGTGCTGTTCTATTTTACGGCTGACGGCCGCGTTGACTTCCGCGAGCTGGTCAAGGATCTGGCTTCGGTATTCAAGACCAGGATCGAGCTGCGCCAGGTCGGCGTGCGTGACGAGACGAAGATGCTCGGAGGAATCGGCATCTGCGGACGTCCGCTCTGCTGTTCGACCTATCTGTCGGATTTTGCGCCGGTGTCGATCAAGATGGCGAAGGAGCAGAACCTGTCTCTGAATCCGACGAAGATCTCCGGTGTCTGCGGCAGACTGATGTGCTGCCTCAAGAACGAGGAGGAGACCTACGAGTATCTGAACAAGAAGCTTCCGGGCATCGGCGACACGGTAGAGACGCCGGACGGCATCGTCGGCGAGGTCAACCAGGTGAATGTGCTGCGCCAGACGGTTCGTGTAGTCTTCACGAACGGCGATGAGAAAGAGGCCGAGGATTTCCCGGCATCCGAGCTGCAGATCCTGCAGAAACGTCGCAAAGGCGGCAACAACAATAATAACAATAATAATAACGGCGGCAATAACAGCGGCAAAAACAATAATGACAACGCGTCCGGCAAGAATACCGGCGATGCCGCAGGCAAAAACAACGGCGGCAAAGAGAACGGCAGCGGTTCCGGTGACGGCAATCGCAGCGGCGGCCGCCGCAATGCGGGCGGCAGAGGCAGGAACGGAAACGCCAATGCTTCCGGCAATGGGGCAGGCGGTGCCGGCGCGAAAGGCGAGAAGGGCGAGAAACCGGAGAACAGCCGGGGAGACAACCGGAATCGCAATAACGGCGGCGCAAACCGGAACGGTGACGGCAGCGAAAACGGCGGAAACGCTGAGAATGCAAACAGTAACGGCGGCAATGGAAACGGCGGAAACGGAAACGGCGGCTCCAGACGCAGACGAAACCGCAATCGCAACCGCTCCAAAAACGCGGAGCAGAGCGGAAACGGCGAACAGCGCGGCGGCGGTGAACAGCGCGGCAACAGTGAACAGCGCAGCGGCGGCGAACAGCGCGGCAATGGTGAGCAGCGCGGCGAAGCCGGGAAAAGCAATAAAGGAGAGCAGGAGTAATGCCACTTGACCTGAAGGACGGAGAGCGTCTAGATGATCTGCAGAACGGATATTTTGTGATCCAGTCCCGCAGCCGGTTCAGCTACGGGATCGATGCGGTCCTTCTGTCGGGCTATGCTTCTGTAAAAAAGGACGAGAAGGTACTGGATCTTGGCACCGGCACGGGCATCATCCCGCTGCTTCTGGCGGCACGCACCGAAGGGAAGCACTTCACGGGGCTTGAGATCCAGGAGGAAAGTGCCGAAATGGCGGAACGCAGCGTGGCGTACAACCATTTGGAAGACCGCATCTCGATCGTCCGTGGAGACATTTGCGGAGCCGTATCGACCTTCGGTGCGGCTTCTTTTGATGTCTGTGTGAGCAATCCGCCGTACATGATCGGGCAGCACGGACTGGCCAATCCCGACGAGAGGCTGGCGATCGCAAGACACGAGGTGAAATGCACCTTCCGTGATCTTGCGGAGAATGTGTCCGGACTTCTCAAATCGAGAGGCCGTTTTTATCTCATTCACAGGCCCTTCCGCCTGGCGGAGATCATGGATGTACTGCGGGAGTATAAGCTGGAACCGAAGCGGATGCGCCTCGTTTATCCTTACATCGATAAGGAACCGAATCTGGTTCTCCTCGAGGCCGTGAAGGGCGGAAACCCCAGGCTCACGGTGGAAAAACCGCTCATCGTCTACGAGACACCGGGCGTGTATACACAGGAGATCCGCGACATTTACGGGGATGGCCGCTGAAGAAACGGGGAAGGACCCGGACGGCGGCACCGAATTAATACCGGCGCAAAAATCGCGGCGGACGGAGGAGGATACATGGCTGGAAAACTGATCTTATGCGCGACACCGATCGGCAATCTGGATGATATGACTTATCGTGTGATCAACGCCCTGAAGGAGGCGGATCTGATCGCGGCGGAGGATACCAGAAACAGTATCAAGCTGCTGAATCATTTCGATATTCACACACCGATGACGGCATATCATGAAAACAACCGGTTCGATAAGGGACGCGAGCTGGTGGCGAAGATGGCGCAGGGCACGACGGTCGCGCTGATCACGGACGCGGGCACACCGGGCATTTCCGATCCGGGAGCCGAGCTCGTGCAGATGGCGGCCGAGGCCGGCATCGAGGTCACATCTCTTCCGGGACCGGCTGCCTGCATCACAGCGCTGACACTGTCCGCGCTGCCGACGAGACGTTTTTGCTTCGAGGCATTTCTTCCGATGGAGAAGAAGGATCGCCGCCGTGTGCTTGACGAGCTGACGAGGGAGACACGGACGATCGTGATGTACGAGGCACCGCACAGGCTGATACGAACGCTTGAGGAACTCTCCGAAGTCCTCGGCGGAACGAGGCGTATATCACTCTGCCGCGAGCTGACGAAGAAGCATGAGACAGTCAACCGGATGACGATCGACGAGGCGGTCCGTTACTTTACGGAGCAGGCGCCGCGGGGCGAGTTCGTCCTGGTGATCGAAGGAAAGGATCCGAAGGAGATCCAGAAGGAGCAGGAGGATTCCTGGAAGGAAAAAACGATCGAGGAGCATATGGCGCACTACACCGATCAGGGGATCGACCGGAAGGAAGCGATGAAGCTCGTCGCGAAGGACCGCGGTTGCGGGAAAAGGGATATTTATAATTATCTGGTCAGTCATTGACCGGCGTAAAGGGCGCGGATGCATTCGTACATTGCATTTCGCGCCCTGCTTTGTTATAATAGAGTGTAAAAAAATGGGCGCATGTGCCCAGATGAAGCCGTTTTTGCAGGCTTTGTCTAATATTAATTTTGATTCGCGAAAGCGGATCTCCGGCGTCCTCATCAGGAGGGACGACGGAATAAGAAAGGAGTTGTTGGTATGAATATCACGATTAGCGGCAAAAACATTGAGGTTACACCGGCGTTAAAAGAGATCATCACCGCCAAACTCGGCAAACTGGAGCGATATTTCACACCGGACACGGAGATCGTTGTTACTCTGAGCGTTGAGAAGGAGAGACAGAAGATCGAGGTTACGATCCCGGTCAAAGGACGCATCATCCGTTCGGAGCAGGTCAGCAACGACATGTATGTATCGATCGACCTTGTGGAAGAGGTTATCGAGCGTCAGCTCCGCAAATACAAGAACAAGATCATCGACAAGAAGCAGGCTGCTGCGAATTTCCAGAAAGCCTACATCGATAACGAGTACATGGAAAGCGAAGATATCCGCATTGTCCGTACGAAGAAATTTGACATCAAGCCGATGTATCCGGAAGATGCCTGCGTACAGATGGAACTGCTCGGACACAGCTTCTATGTATTTATGAACGCGGATACCGATCAGGTAAACGTTGTTTATAAGAGAAAAGGCAATACTTACGGCCTTATCGAGCCGGAAGATTAATCGACAAAAGGGAGCATAAAGGGACTGTATGAAATTTTCAGAAAAGATTTTCGGTACGCACAGCGAGAGGGAGCTGAAAAGAATCACCCCGCTGGTAGACAAGGTTGAGGCTCTGCGCCCGGACATGCAGAAGCTGTCCGACGAGGAGCTGAGGGAGAAAACAGCAGAATATAAAGAACGCCTGAAGAACGGCGAGACGCTTGACGATCTTCTGCCTGAGGCATTCGCGACGGTTCGTGAAGCCGCGAAGCGAGTGCTCGGTATGGAGCCGTATCGCGTGCAGATCATCGGCGGTATTATCCTGCATCAGGGTCGTATCGCGGAGATGAAAACAGGTGAAGGAAAAACTCTGGTTTCCACCATGCCGGCGTACCTGAACGCGCTGACCGGCCGCGGTGTGCACATCATCACTGTCAACGACTACCTGGCACAGCGAGACTCGGAGTGGATGGGAAAGGTCCACGAATTTCTCGGTCTGACATGCGGCTGCGTACTCAACTCCATGAAGAGCGAGGAGAGACGCGCGGCTTATAACTGTGATGTCACCTATGTAACGAATAACGAGGACGGTTTCGACTATCTTCGTGACAACATGGTCACCTACAAGGAGCAGCTCGTACAGCGAGGCCTTGTATATGCCATCATCGATGAGGTCGACTCCGTCCTGATCGATGAAGCGAGAACACCGCTGATCATTTCCGGTCAGAGCGGCAAATCAACCAAGCTGTATGAGACCTGCGATATTCTGGCGAGACAGCTGGAGCGCGGCGAAGCATCCGGCGAAGTCACCAAGATGACCGCCATTATGGGCGAGGAGATCGAGGAGACCGGTGACTTCATCGTAAATGAAAAGGACAAGATCGTTACGCTTACCGAACAGGGCGTAAAGAAGGTCGAGAAGTTTTTCCATATTGAAAATCTCTCCGATACGGAGAACCTGGAGATCCAGCACAACATCATCCTGGCGCTGCGCGCGCACAACCTGATGTTCAAGGATCAGGATTACATCGTGAAGGATGATCAGGTTATGATCGTCGATGACTTCACGGGCCGTGTCCTTCCGGGCCGCCGCTACTCCGATGGTCTGCACCAGGCGATCGAGGCAAAGGAGCATGTAAAGGTAAAACGTGAGAGCAAGACGCTTGCGACGATCACGTTCCAGAACTTCTTCAACAAGTACGAGAAAAAAGCCGGCATGACCGGTACCGCGCTTACCGAGGAGCAGGAGTTCCGTGATATTTACGGGATGGACGTAATCGAGATCCCGACCAATAAGCCGGTGCAGCGAATCGATCACGAAGATGCCGTGTACATGACACAGAAGGAGAAGTTCAAAGCTGTCTGCGATGAGGTCGTTGAGTCTCACGCGAAGAACCAGCCGGTTCTGGTCGGCACCGTCAACATCGACACATCCGAACTTTTAAGCAGAATGCTTACCAGACGCGGCATCGAGCATCAGGTGCTGAACGCGAAGTTCCATGAGCAGGAGGCACACATCGTTGAGCATGCCGGTGAAGCCGGTATGGTAACCATCGCGACCAACATGGCCGGCCGTGGTACCGATATCAAGCTGGACGATGTATCGAGAGCCGCCGGCGGTCTGAAGATCATCGGTACCGAGCGTCATGAGTCCAGACGAATCGATAACCAGCTGCGAGGTCGTGCAGGCCGACAGGGAGACCCGGGTGAATCCCGCTTCTATATCTCTCTCGAGGACGACCTGATGAGACTGTTCGGATCCGAGAAGCTGATGGGCATCTTCAAATCCCTCGGCGTCAAGGAAGGTGAGCAGATCGAGCACAAGATGCTTTCTTCCGCGATCGAAAAAGCGCAGAAGAAGATCGAGGGCAACAACTACGGAATTCGTAAAAACCTGCTTGATTATGACCTTGTCAATAATGAGCAGAGAGAGATCATCTACAAGGAGCGCCGCCGCGTACTCGACGGTGAGAACATGCGCGATTCCATCATGAAGATGATCTATGATACCATCGACAGCACCGTTGACCGCGTGATCGGTGAGAGCGGGGAGGATGATGAGTGGGATCTTGGTGAACTGAACCGTATCCTTCTGCCGATCATTCCGCTGAAGCCGGTTACGAAGGAATCGATCCAGGGCGTCGGCAAAGAAGAACTGAAGCAGAAGCTGAAAGAGGCTGCCGTCAAGCTTTATGAAGAAAAAGAGGCGGAGTTCCCGAGCGAAGAGCAGATCCGTGAACTGGAGCGTGTCATTCTGCTGAGAGTCATCGACGAGAAGTGGATGAATCACATCGACGACATGGATCAGCTGCGTCAGGGAATCGGCCTTCAGGCTTATGGTCAGAAGGATCCGAAGGTCGAGTACAAGCTGACCGCGTACAACATGTTCTACGAAATGACGGAGGGAATCCAGCAGGATACCATCCGCGTGCTGTACCATGTACGTGTACAGGAGAAGGTAGAGCGTGAGCAGGTTGCGGAGATCACCGGAACCAACAAAGACGACAGTGCCGAGAACAAGCCGGTACAGCGCAAGGAGAAGAAGATCTATCCGAATGATCCGTGTCCGTGCGGAAGCGGCAAGAAGTACAAACAGTGCCACGGCCGCAAATTGGCCTGAATACCCGTTTATAACAGGCGGGTGTCAGAAGGCCGTTTTTCAAAATTTTTAAGAAAAGAAAGAGGGTGAAGCTATTGGTTGTTGAACTTGAGAACATGAAAAATGAACTCAAAACCTTCGATGAATCTCTAGTGGAAGTGAGGGATTCACTTTGACCTCGCTAGTAAAGAGCAGAGGATCGAAGAATTAGAGAGAAAAATGGAGGAGCCGAATTTCTGGGATAACCCGGATGAGGCTCAGAAACAGGTCAAAGAACTCGGTGATCTGAAGGCGGACCGCGATACTTACGCAAAGCTCGTGGAATCCAAGGAAGATATCGAGACGATGATCGAGATGGGACAGGAAGAGGATGACGAATCCATGGTTCCGGAAGTGCGGGAGATGCTCGATGAGTTTATCGATACGCTGGACTCGATCCAGATGAAGACACTTCTGTCCGAGGAGTTTGATTCCTGTAATGCCATCATTCGTCTGCAGTCCGGTGCCGGCGGCACCGAGGCGATGGACTGGTGCGGCATGCTCTATCGTATGTATACGAGATGGGCGGAGCGCAAGGGCTTTACCGTGGAGGAACTTGACCTTCAGGAAGGCGACGAAGCCGGTATCAAATCCGTTATGTTCCAGGTGAACGGCGAGAACGCGTACGGCTATCTGAAATCCGAAAAGGGCGTACACCGCCTCGTTCGAATCAGCCCGTTCAACGCGAACGGCAAGCGTCAGACATCCTTCGTTCAGAGCGATGTCATGCCTGTCATCGACAAAGAGATCAATATCGAGATCCGCGACGAGGATATCCGTATCGATACCTATCGTTCCAGCGGTGCCGGCGGTCAGCACATCAATAAGACCTCGTCGGCGATCCGTATCACGCATTTTCCGTCCGGTATCGTTGTTACCTGCCAGAACCAGAGATCGCAGCATCAGAACAAGGATAAGGCGATGCAGGTTCTGAAGATGGAACTGTACCAGCTGGAGGAAGAGAAGCGGAAAGAGAAGGAGGCCGGCATCCGCGGCGAGAAGACAGATATCGCCTGGGGCCACCAGATCCGTTCCTACGTTCTGCAGCCGTATACGATGGTCAAGGATCTCCGCACAAACCAGGAGGTCGGTCAGGCCAGCTCCGTTCTTGACGGAAATCTGGACCCGTTCATTAATGCCTACCTGAAATGGCTGGCATTGCAGAAAAAGCAGAATCAGAATTAAGGGAGAAAAACAATGGTCAAAGCAGCCGTATTAGGCTTCGGAACCGTCGGATCCGGCGTGGTGGAAGTCCTTACAACAAATCATGACAGCATCAAGGAGAGATCCGGTGCGGATATCGAAGTAAAATATGTTCTGGATCTCCGGGAATTTCCGGGAAATCCGGTCGAGAAGGTTCTGGTTCACGATTTCAATACGATCGTCAATGATCCGGAAGTCGACATCGTTGTTGAGACAATGGGAGGACTTCACCCGGCCTATGATTTCACCAAGGCGGCTCTGGAAGCGGGAAAAACGGTCTGCACATCCAATAAAGCGGTCGTTGCCGAGTTCGGTAACGAGCTGCTGGAGACCGCAAAGGCAAACGGCGTGAGCTACCTCTTCGAGGCAAGCTGCGGCGGCGGTATTCCGATCATTCGTCCGCTCTGCACATCCCTTACCGGTGATGTGATCGAAGAAGTTACGGGTATCCTGAACGGTACCACGAACTACATCCTGACCAAGATGGCGGATGACGGCTCGAGCTTTGAGGACGCGCTGAAGGAAGCGCAGGCAAACGGCTTTGCGGAGGCAAATCCGGAAGCGGACATCGAAGGCCATGACGCCTGCCGTAAGATCGCGATCCTGTCCTCACTGGCATACGGGCACTTCGTAGATTTCAAAGAAGTACAGACAGAGGGCATCACAAAGATCACCTCTGACGATATCAAATACGCAAAAGCGATCGGCGCGTCGATCAAACTTCTGGCAACCAGCCGCAGAACCACAGACGGTATCTACGCGATGGTAAGCCCGAAGATGGTTGCGCCGAGCGATCCGCTCTTCAGCGTAAACGGCGTATTCAACGCGATCTTCGTGCGCGGCAACATGCTGGGTGACTCTATGTTCTACGGCTCCGGTGCCGGCAAGCTCCCGACCGCCAGCGCGGTAGTGGGCGATGTGGTAGATGCCGCAAAGCATCTGCATCAGACACTGGATATGACATGGCGTCCGGAGAAGCTGGAGCTTCTCGGACTCGGCGATGTAACAAACCGCTTCTTCGTTCGTGTGAACGGCAGTGCGGAAGAGAAGCTTTCGGCGATCAGGGCGATCTACGGTGACGTTGAAGTCGTAACCGTTCCGGAGCTTTCCGGCGAGTTCGCGATCCTGACCGCTCCGATGAAAGAGGCTGCCTTTGCCGCAGCCGCAGAGAAGACGGAAGGCTTCATCAGCTTTATCCGCCTCAACTTCTGATATTAGTAACAGACATGACGGCTTTCCGGTCCCCGGGGATCTGAAAGCCGTCTATTCGGGAAGTTCCCATTTGAATTTAGACCGAGGAAGATACAAAGTATGAAAAAGAGAAATGCAAACTACTATATGACGACCGCGATCGCTTACGCATCCGGCAAACCGCACATCGGCAACACCTACGAGATCGTTCTGGCAGACAGCATCGCGCGCTTCCGCAGAATGCAGGGCTACAATGTACATTTCCAGACCGGTACCGACGAGCACGGTCAGAAGATCGAGAATAAGGCGCTGGAGCAGGGCTGCACACCGAAGGAATATGTCGACAGAGTAGCCGGCGAGATCAAGCGGATCTGGGATCTGATGAACACCTCCTATGATAAATTCATCCGCACTACGGATGATTACCATGAGAAGCAGGTTCAGAAGATGTTCAAGAAGATGTACGACAAGGGTGACATCTACAAGAGCCGCTACGAAGGCTGGTACTGCACCGCCGACGAGTCGTTTTTCACCGACAGCCAGCTGGTGGACGGCAAGTGTCCGGACTGCGGACGTCCCGTGACCAGAACATCCGAAGAAGCTTACTTCTTCAAGATGAGCAAATACGCGCCGAAGCTGATCGATTATATCAACGAGCATCCGGAATTTATTCAGCCGGTATCCCGCAAAAACGAGATGATGAATAACTTCCTTCTGCCGGGTCTGCAGGATCTCTGTGTATCCAGAACCTCCTTCAAATGGGGCATTCCGGTCGACTTCGATCCGAAGCACGTCGTCTATGTATGGCTCGACGCGCTGACCAACTACATCACCGGCCTCGGCTACGATGTGGATGGCAATAATGACCCGATGGTAGAGAAATTCTGGCCGGCGGATCTTCATCTGATCGGCAAGGATATTATCCGTTTCCATACGATCTACTGGCCGATCTTCCTGATGAGCCTGGATCTTCCGCTTCCGAAGCAGGTATTCGGTCATCCGTGGCTGCTGCAGGCTGACGGCAAGATGAGCAAATCCCGCGGCAACGTTATCTACGCGGATGATATGGTAGACCTTTTCGGCGTGGATGCCGTTCGTTACTTCGTCCTTCACGAGATGCCGTTCGAAAACGACGGTGTCATCAGCTGGGATCTGATGGTCGAGCGCATGAATTCCGACCTTGCCAATACGCTTGGAAACCTCGTCAACAGAACGATCGCCATGAGCAACAAATACTTTGGCGGAGTCGTTGCCGACAAGGGCGCTGCGGAAGACGTCGACGCGGATCTGAAGGCCGTTGTGACCGCGACCGCACAGAAGGTCGAGGACAAGATGGAGAAGCTCCGTGTTGCCGATTCGCTCAGCGAGATCTTCACGCTCTTCAAGCGCTGCAACAAATATATTGATGAGACGGCTCCGTGGGTGCTCGCCAAGGATCCGGAGAAGGCAGACAGACTGGCTACCGTTCTCTACAATCTCGTGGAGAGCATCAGCATCGGCGCGTCCCTTCTGAAACCGTTCATGCCGGAGACCGCGGAGAAGATCTTCGCGCAGCTGAACGCGCCCGACAGAGACTACGAGCAGCTCGATCAGTTCGGCCTGTACCCGAAGGAAGGCAAAGTCACCGACACACCGGAGATCCTCTTCGCGCGTGCCGATCTGAAAGAGGTCATGGCTAAGGTCGAAGTGATCCAGGAGCGGATCAAGGAAGAGGCTGCCAAGGCCGTTGTTAAGGACGGCGAAGGCGTTAAGGAAGAAAACGGCGATTCCGTTGAGAATACAGAAGGCGCTGCTGACGGTATCGACGAGTCGGAGATTCACGTTGATGTCAACGAAGAGATCACGATCGATGACTTTGCGAAGTGCCAGATGGTCCTTGCGAAGGTTCTTGAGGTCACCGCGGTACCGAAGTCCAAGAAGCTCCTCTGCTTCAAGCTGCAGATCGGAGATTCCGAGCGTCAGATCCTGTCCGGCATCCGTTCCTTCTATCCGGAACCGGAGAAGCTGGTGGGCAGAAAGGTCGTTGCTCTCATCAATCTCAAACCGAGAAAGATGGCGGGACTCCTGTCCGAAGGAATGCTTCTGTCCGCGGAGGACGCAGACGGAAACCTTGCACTGCTGACGACGATGGATCCGGCGATCAAGAGCGGCGCGGACATCGGTTGATTGATGCATGCGCAGACGCGGGGCTGGACCCGCTTATGTGTGCACGGGCGCGGGGCGGAACCCGCTGATCGCTGCATGGCGGCGACGCGGAACCCGCTGATTGCTGCATGGCGGCGACGCGGAACACAGATGCGGCGCGAATAGCGGCAAGGATAAATTAAGATAGTTAAGATTAGACAAGACAGGCTGTCACGGAGGGTGTCTGCGAGTACAAATGCGTACGGAAGCGCCGCGTGGCAGCCTTTGCTAATGGAGAAAAATATGATTTTCGATACACATGCCCATTACGAAGATGAGGCGTTCAATGAAGACAGGGAGACGATGCTGGAATCTCTTCATGACGGCGGCGTCGGCACGGTCGTCAATGTGGCGTCTACCTGGAGAAGCCTGGAGCTGACCCGCGCACTGACGGAGGCGTATGACTTCGTCTACGGCGCATACGGCATCCATCCGGATAACGTCGGAGAACTGAGCGATGAGAGACTGGAGGAGCTGGAACGTTACTGCCGACTTCCGAAGGCTGTTGCGGTCGGTGAGATCGGCCTTGATTATTACTGGAATAAGGAGAGCCGCGAACTGCAGATCAAGTGGTTCAGGGAGCAGCTGCGCCTGGCGAAGAGACTGGGGCTTCCCGTCATTATTCACAGCCGTGATGCCGCGGAGGATACGATGACCGTGTCCGAGGAAGAGCACCTCGAAGAGATCGGCGGTGTTGTCCATTGCTATTCGTATTCCGCCGAGATGGCGAAAAAATATCTGAAGATGGGCATGTATATCGGTGTCGGAGGCGTCGTGACCTTCAAGAACGCACGAAAACTCCGGGAGACCGTGGAGATCACACCGATCGAGAGGATCGTGCTTGAGACGGATTGCCCGTACCTTTCCCCGGAACCGAATCGCGGCAAGCGGAATTCTTCACTCAATCTTCCCTATGTTGCGGCAAAAATCGCCGAGATCAAGGGGATCGAAGCTGAGGAGGTGGTTCGGATCACGGAAGAAAACGCGCGCAGGATGTACCGACTGGCAGTGGAGGCATGACGGACGCAAACGCGCGGAGGCTGCACGGGCAGGCTGCGTACATATAGCGGATTGCGCACGGGCATGCTGCCCGGAGCGTCTGCGGAGGCATGACAGACAGCCGTGGATAACTTGCGGCAGCAGGATACAGATTACAGAAAATAGTACAGGAGGCAGATACAGCATGGCAAAATGGTATGAAGAAGCGGAGTTTTATCACATCTATCCGATCGGACTTCTCGGCGCGCCGAGGAGAAACGAGGGCGGAGAGGTCGTTCATCGTTTTCCGGTGTTGACAGAGCAGTGGCTGCCGCACATCAAAGAAATGGGATTCAGCGCGATCTATATCGGACCGCTCTTTGAGTCGGTCGCGCACGGCTACGATACGACCGATTACCGCGTGGTAGACCGCCGGCTTGGGGACAACGAAGACTTCAAGACCTTCGTTCGCACCGCGCATGAGATGGGAATCAAGGTCGTGGTAGACGGCGTGTTCAACCATACGGGGCGTGAGTTTTTCGCATTTCGGGATCTGAAAGAGAAGAAGTGGGATTCCCCTTACAAAAACTGGTATAAGGGCATCAATTTTGACTGGAACAGTGCCTATAATGACGGCTTTTCCTACGATACGTGGCGCGGAAGTGGGGATCTGGTCAATCTGAATCCCTGGGAGCAGGGCGTTCGCGACTATCTCTTCGGCACGATCGACTTCTGGATCGATGAATTCGATATCGACGGGATCCGTCTCGACTGCGCGGACTGCCTCGACTTCGGTTTCATTGAGGAGATGCGCCGCCGCACAGATGCGAAAAAGGCGGATTTCTGGCTGATGGGCGAGGTTATCCACGGGGATTACAGCCGCTGGGTCGGCGACGGACAGCACCTGCTTCACAGCGTGACTAACTATGAGCTGTGGAAAGGCCTGTATTCCGGCCACAACTCTCATAACTATTTTGAGATCGCGCACACGATCCGCCGTGAGTTCGGTGATGACTGGGGGATCTACAAGGGTATGAAGCTCTACACCTTCGCGGACAATCACGATGTGAACCGCGTGGCTTCCCTTCTGACCGAGAAGTCCCATCTGATCCCGCTCTATACGCTTGTTTACCTTCTTCCGGGTATTCCGTCCGTCTATTACGGTTCGGAATTCGGTATTGAGGGACGCAAGGAGAACGGCGGCGATGATGCGCTCCGTCCTGCGATCGATCTGGCGGATCTGGCGGCGAACAATCCGCATCCGGAGCTGACCGACTGGCTCAGAAGACTCAGCAGGATCAGAAAGGAGCATCCGGCCTGCATCAACGGCCGCTATCAGGAGCTCGTTCTGACGAACCGGCAGTACGCTTTTTCCCGTACAGAGGGAGGGGATGCCGTGATTGCCGCGGTCAATAACGATGAGAATGAAGCATGGATCTCCGTGCCTGTTCCGGATGGCGGAAGAACGTATACGGATGCGGTTTCGGGAGAAAAACTTCTTCCGGAGAACGGACGAATCAATGTACAGCTTGCACCGGGAGGCGCGCGCGTATTTTTCTGAAATTCGGTTATATTTTTTGCCATTAAGGGCGGCAGTGTGATATGATGAAAGAACGGGTATTAGTATCCGAAATTCCTGAAAAACATTGTGCAGGGGGTGCACGTTTTTCTGATTAAAGGAGACGGTAATATGGCAGAGAAAGCATCGACAAAAGCAAAAACCGCAAAGAAAACACCGGAGAAAACAGAGGAGACAAAGGTCAACCCGTTTGTTTTCAGTGATCTGGATCAGTATCTTTTCGGCCATGCCACACACTATGAACTTTACAAGAAGATGGGCGCGCACGAGGACACGGTAGACGGACAGAAGGGCTGCTGGTTCAACGTATGGGCACCGAACGCCGTTGCGGTCTCCGTGATCGGCGATTTCAACGGTTGGGACGAGTACGCAAGTCCGATGCACAAGGTCGCTGACATGGGCGTATATGAGACCTTTATTCCGGGCGCCGCAGTCGGACAGCTCTATAAATATCTGATCATTTCCCGTGACGGGAGAAAACTGTACAAGGCCGATCCGTACGGCTTCTGGGCGGAGAAGCGCCCTGGCAACGCATCCCGTATCGCGGATATCAGCTACAAATGGAGCGATGGTACGTGGATGAAGAATCGTACGAAGCTCGAGCCGAAGACGGAGGCGCTTTCGATCTATGAGGTCCATCCGGGTTCCTGGATGAAGCATCCGTATTCCGACGAGAATCCGGACGGTTTTTATAACTACCGCGAGTTCGCGAAGCGGATCGTTGACTATGTGAAGGATATGGGCTATACGCATGTCGAGCTCATGGGTATCGCGGAGCATCCGCTGGATCAGTCGTGGGGATATCAGGTCACGGGTTATTACGCACCGACATCCCGCTACGGTTCCCCGCAGGACTTCAAGTTCCTGATCGATTATCTGCACAAGAACAAGATCGGTGTCATCCTTGACTGGGTACCGGCGCACTTCCCGAAGGACGCGCAGGGACTGGCGGAGTTCGACGGCGATGCCGTATATGAACATGCCGATCCGCGTCAGGGCGAGCATCCGGAATGGGGAACAAAGATCTTCAATTACGGACGGCCGGAGGTCAAAAACTTCCTGATTGCCAACGCGCTTTACTGGATCGAGGAGTATCACATCGACGGTCTCCGCGTAGACGCGGTCGCTTCGATGCTTTATCTGGATTACGGCCGCAAGAGCGGTGAGTGGATCCCGAATATTTACGGCGGCAACCAGAATCTGGAAGCCATTGAGTTTTTCAAACATCTGAATTCGCTTGTTACCGGCAGAAATCCGGGTGTCATGATGATCGCCGAGGAGTCTACCGCATGGCCGAAGATTACCGGAGACGTCGAGGACAACGGCCTCGGCTTCACCTTCAAGTGGAACATGGGCTGGATGCATGACTTCCTCGAGTACATGAAGCTCGATCCGATCTATCGCAAAAACAATCACAACAAGATGACCTTTGCGATGACCTATGCGTTCAGCGAGAACTACATTCTGGTTCTTTCTCACGATGAGGTCGTTCATCTGAAATGCTCGATGATCAACAAGATGCCGGGCTATGAAACGGACAAGTTCGAGAATCTGAAAGCCGGCTATGCTTACATGTTCGGTCATCCGGGCAAGAAGCTTCTCTTCATGGGTCAGGACTTCGGTCAGTACCGTGAGTGGAGCGAGGAGCGTGAGCTCGACTGGTTCCTTCTTGAGGATAAGAAAAACGAACACCTCCAGGCGTTCGTTCGTGACCTGCTGCATATGTACACGAAGTACCCTGCGCTCTGCGCCAACGACAGCGGTTATGAAGGCTTTGAATGGATGAATGCGGATGACGCGGACAGAAGCATTTTCAGCTTCGTCAGATGGTCACCGACAGGCCGCAACAACCTGCTCTTCGTGGTCAACTTCACACCGATGGCACGCCCGGATTACCGCTGCGGCGTTCCGGAGCTGAAGACCTATACGCAGATCCTCGACAGCCGTTCCGTGAAGTACGGCGGCGATCACAATGTGACCGCGACCTACAAGGCGGAAAAAGGCGAGTGCGACGGAAAACCGTACAACATCGCGTACGACCTGCCGCCGTACGGTGTGGCTGTGTTTAAGTTCAACGGGGAGAACGGCAATAAGTAAAGAAATAAGAAAAGGACTGCCGTATGGCAGTCCTTTTCTATGTAGTTTGCTACCGCAGCACGTGGGCGAGAAGTCCGAGCAGCAGGAGATGTGCCGGGTAAAAGATGTAGAACAGATATTTGAGGTTCAGCCGTCCTTTTTCGCCGTTGTAGAGGGCAAGCGGGATGAGCGCAAGGAAGGCTGTGATACTTCCGAAGATCCGGTCGGGCTGAAAGTCAAGATTGAGGCAGAAGATGCCCCAGAAGCCTGCGGGCAGGATACGCGGGCGCAGCATGTCCATAACGCCGATACAGATGATACCGAAGAAAGCATAATCGAACCGGAGCAGCTGGGAAACAAGAGCGAAACCGATCATGACTGCGAAGCGGCAGAGTGCGGCAAGGCGGTAGTCAAGGGACGCCCGCTTCCGTATCCGGTCGATCACCAACAGCATCACCAGGCCGAGAAGAAGCGTCCAGACGGTGTTCTGGTGTCCGGGAAAAAAGAGCCTGCCTTCTTCGGCCAGATCGAACGGAATCTCCGAGATGACTGCCAGAAAGAACAGGCGGCAGAGATAGCGGCGGACGTTTTTGGTGTGAGAAAAGCCTTCTGCGAGCATGAACGCAAAGAGCGGAAAAGCGATCCTTCCGAGGATACCGGAGAGGATCAGGCCCGCAATGCCGGCTCCCCCGGCCGCCTCCGTCAGGCCGAAAACCTTGGCAATGTGATCTGCGAACATGGACGCACAGGCAATGACCTTCAGTGCGTTCGCATTGATTGTTTTGAGTGGAAAATCATAATATTTTCTTTGCATTTTTTTACTTTAACATAAAAAACAAAATGAGTAAAACAACACTGGAATTTTGGAAAAGAGGACCCTATAATCGATGTATCGAAAGGCGGTGATGAAGTGGCTGGCGGATATTCCCTGGCGATTATCATCTGCCTGGGAGCGGTCCTGATGGATCTGTCTGCCGAGAAGATCGATAACCTGTGGATTCTCACGGGGCTGATCCTCGGAGTGATCGAGCGCGTCTTCGGAGGGGGAGGCATTTCTTCTGCGATTCCGGATCTGCTCATGGGCTTTTTCCTTCCGATCGTCCTTCTCGGAAGCCTTTACCTCTTCCGGATGATCGGGGCGGGTGATATCAAATTATTCTGCTGTATCGGTGTCATTGCCGGTTGGCACGCATGCCTGGCATGCATTCTGTGGTCGTTCCTCTTCGGAGCGGTCATCTCTATCTATATTCTATGCACCTGCGGAGATCTTCTGCAGCGTCTGCAATTTTTATCCACTTACATTCAAAATTTTATTCTGACGAAAAAGCGCGTTCCTTACATTCGACCGGACCGGGCCGGAAGAGAGACGGCATATTTTCACTTTACCGTGCCGATCTTCATGAGCCTGATGCTGTGGGCAGGGGGAATCTATTCGTGAAACGGGCCTCTGACACTGCGGTTAGGCGGCAACTTCTTGTGAGTCTGGTGCAGCGGCAGGCGGAATCGGGAGGACGTGGTCGGAAAGATACGTATGAATATGGATGGATACTTATGTGCTGAAGTTTCGGAACGATAAGAAAGGAAGACTTGTATGGCACATGTATTTGCAATCTGCGACCCGGAGATCGGGTATGTGAGAAGTTTTTCGGATTATTTGGCGAGGCAGGGAAGCTTTGCCTTTGAGGTACAGGGCTTTACATCGGCAGAGAGTGTCGCCCGTTTTACGGAAAAACGGAAGATCGAGATCCTGCTCATATCGGAAAAACTGGCATTTTCTCTGTATGACGGGGACGCGGAGCCAGGGGAGCCGGTCGGGTGCACGATCATCCTTTCAGAGAGCGGAAGAACAGAAACCGGTATAGCCGGTATCGGCATAGCAGGTATCGGCAAAGCAGAAACAGATTTTGTACAGGAACGGGAGGAGCGCGATTATCCTTCGAAAGGCGGTGCTGCATCCGTGCTGCCGACGGTCGGCAAATATCAGCCGGTCGGAGATATCGTCCGGTGCGTTCTTGCCATCTACAGTGAAAACAGAGAGACCGATGACGCGACGATCGTGAAAGCCGGAAGTACTCTGACCGGGGTATTCGGTATCACCGGCTCGGCAGCGGCAAGGTTTGTTTTTGGCGTGAATCTGGGAAGAGTGCGGGCGGAAAAAGGTCCGGTCCTACTGCTGTGCCTTGATGCCTGCGGCGGGGTAGAGAACATAATCAGAGGAGATTCGGGTAAGCAAATCGGGAATCAGTATAAGGCGGACCGATCCGGCGAGGATCGATACGGTGGTGATCGATACGGTGGTGATCGGTATGGCGGCGATCGGTATGGTGGCGATCGGTATGGTGGCGATCGATACGGTGGCAATCGTTATGGCGGCGATCAGTATGGCGGGAACGGAAGTCTGAGTGACCTGATGTATATTTTCCGTCGCGGTAAGGGCGGGATCGCCTGCGGTGTCAACAGCCTTGTGCGCCGCATCGGGAATTTGGACTATATTCCCGCACCCTGCTCACCGGAGGATCTCTCGGATGTCGATGGCACGGAGTGGAGGAAATTGTGTGAAGAACTGCTGCGAACAAGCAGTTACCGGGAGCTGATCGTGATCGTTGGCCCTATGATCCGGTCACCGGAAGCGGTTCTCGAATGCTGTGCGGAGATATGGATGGCAGAACCTTCGGATCCGCTTGAAAAAGCGCTGGAAGAACAGACGGCGGATGCGTTTTTGCAGGGAAAGGCGGCAGCTCTGAGAGAACGCGTCCGGAGGGGACCGATGCTGCTGCCGGAACATCCTTCGGCAGAGAGTGACTATTTTGAGGAGGCCTTTCGCGGGCGCCCCGGCTATCTGGTGCGGGCGCTTCGAAAGAGCGAGCGGGAATAGCGGCCGGGAAGCCGTATGACGGAGGAGGTCTGTGCGGATGCTGACAGAGGAGGATAAGGAGAGATTCCGGAAGGAACTGATGCGGGAGCTGGAGGATGGAGATGAACGGGATGATGAGCAGATCCTGGATCTGATCGATGCGCAGATCCAGGGACCGATGGGGCGCAGCCTGTCCCTGAATCTGCGGCAGAAGGAAGAACTCCGTCGGACGCTGTTCTATTCGGTGCGCCGCCTCGACATTTTGCAGGAACTGATGGATGATCCCGCGGTGACGGAGATCATGGTCAATGGTTATCAGTCGGTTTTTTATGAAAAAAACGGCCGTCTCATCAAGTGGGACAAGGCATTCCCGTCCAGAGAACGGTACGAAAACATCCTGCAGCAGGTGGCTGGGCGATGCAACCGGGTCGTGAACGAGCAGCGTCCTGTCTGTGATGCTAGACTGGAGGACGGTTCACGTGTGAATATTGTAATGTCTCCGGTTGCCCTGAACGGGCCGGCACTTACGATTCGCCGTTTTCCCGAGGAGTCGATCACGATGGAAAATCTGATCGAGCTCGGGAGCATCAGCAGAGAGGCTGCCGATTTTCTGAAGCGTCTGGTGCGCGCCCGGTATTCGATCCTGATCGGCGGCGGTACATCGACGGGAAAGACAACATTTCTCAACGCGCTGTCGTCCTGTATTCCGCACGATGAGCGGATCGTGACGATCGAGGATACGGCAGAACTGCAGATCCAGGGAATCGATGATCTGGTCACCCTGGAGGCGCGCAGCGCCAATCTGGAAGGCGTGCGGGAGATCACGATCCGGGACCTGATCAAGACCGCGCTTCGAATGAGGCCGGACCGGATCATCGTCGGAGAGGTCAGAGGCGAGGAGGCAGAGGACTTTCTGATGTGCCTCAATACAGGTCATGACGGAAGTCTCGGAACGGCGCACGCAAACAGTACGCGGGAGATGATCGTGCGCCTGGAGACGATGGTAATGATGGGAAACGCGGCCATGTCCCCGGAGGTGATTCGCCGTCAGATCGTCAGCGGCATTGAGATCCTTGTTCATCTGGAGCGGGATGCCGACGGAAAAAGGTACGTTTCGGAGATCGCGGAACTGGTCGGTGATGATGCCGAGATCCGTCCGCTGTACCGTCGCTTCGGCGAAGGCGATCTGGAACCGTGCGAAGAGCTGCTGGGGCGGGAGAAACTGGAGAAGTATGATGGAGCGAAGAAAAACAAATAAGTCCGGAACTGTACGGGTGCCGAAAGGAAAGCGCAGGAAACGTATCGATGATTATAACAGATACCGGATGTCGCTGCCGGAGCTGATCCGGTATACGGCGGAGGGAGCCGCGCTGGGAGCGGCGATTGTCTGGCTTTGCTATCACTCGGTCTATGCTCTTCCCGTGGTCGTACCCGCAGCCGTCTTCTATCTGCATTTGATGCGGGAAAAACTTATCGAGGATAGAAAGAAGCGGCTGAAATACCATTTTCGCGATTTTCTGACTTCGCTTCATACTTCAATGAGCGCGGGTTACTCTCTGGAAAACGCGATTCGCCAGACAGTGAAGGACCTGGAGAGGCTGTACGGCCCGGCGGATGAATTAACCGTCGAGATCAGGGAAATCACAAGGCAGATGGAATTCGGAAAGCAGCCGGAGGAACTCTTCCTGGATCTGGGAAGGCGAAGCGACGATGAAGACATCCGGAATTTCTCGGAGGTCACGGCAATCACAAAGCGTACCGGCGGAAGCATGAACAAGGTCATGGAATCGGCGTGGCGAAATCTCTGCGGCAGGATCGATACCCGAAAAGAGATCGACACGGTGATCGCGGCAAGGCGCTATGAACAGAAGATCATGTCTGTCATGCCGGCGGCCATCATTCTGTATCTGCGGCTCACGTTTACCGGGCTTCTGGAACACCTGTATGGAAATGCAGTGGGGGTCCTCGTCATGACGGGCTGCATCGGGCTGTATCTGGCGGCCTTTCTGATCGGACGCAGGATCACCGATATGACCGAGATCTAACCGGTTATACGAGAATCCTACGACGATTGAATCGATGATCGATATTGGAGGCAAAACATGAATTATCTCTTGCCGATCCTGGCGGCAGGTGTCATTGGATACCTGTTTTTTAAGAAAAAGATAAAGAAGAAAGTTTTTCTGCTTCTGCTGCTTCTTACAGGCATTTCAGCCGCGGTGATCAGAACGGAATCGGCGGTGGGACCGGAGCGGAAGATCACGCAGCTGGCCGAGCTGCGGGAAGGGCAAAGCGCCGAACTCGAAGCGGAAACGGAGGATGGCAGCCGCATCCCGGTAACGATCACGATCCCGGAGAGCAGAAAATCGGCGGAAGAGATACAGGAGGCGTTTGCTGCGGCGATCAAATGGCTTGACCGGGTCATCCCGGGGGAAAATTCCTCTCTTGATCATGTGAATCGAAATCTGTATCTGCCCGATGCCGCGGAGGACGATCCGGATCTTACGATCAGCTGGACAAGCAGTGCGCCGGAGATCCTCTCCTACGACGGAACGATCGGCTCTGAGATTCCGCAAAGCGGCGCCGGCGTAACGATCACGGGGACGCTGAGCCTGCAGGATGAGGAAGAAACGTATAGCCGAAAGGTCTGCGTTTTTCCCTCGAAGGAGGAAGCGGTGCTGGCGGAAAAAATGCAGGAAGAAAGCAATGCGCTGAACGCAGGAAATAAGGACGCCGTGTCAGGAAAAGAAAAATCCGGCACAGAAAAATCCGGCGAAACCGCAGGTGAAAGTGCCGAAAAAGGTGTGTATCGGCTGCCGGAGAGCGTCGACGGGCAGAAGGTCATCTGGTATCAGAAAACAGAGCAGAGCGGCGTATTGCTGTGCCTTCTGGTCCTGATCACGGCATTGATGATTCCCCGCGTGGAGAAGAAGCGGGAGGAAGAGAAGCAGCGTCGGCGCTGTGAGGAACTGCAGAAGGAATATCCGGGATTCGTGAGCCGGATCCAGCTTCTGCTGGCAGCAGGATTAAGTCTGCGCCGCGTTTTTGAAAAACTGACAGGTGATTTCCGCAAAGCGGGAAAAAATAATAACGGTTCATCGCCCATCTCGGAGGAGGTCGCAAGGACCTGGTACGAGCTGCAGAGCGGTGTCCGGGAGCAGGATGCGTATATGCGATTCGGAGAACGATGCGGTACCCGTTCCTATAAGGAGCTGGCTCTCCTTCTGTCACAGAATGTGAGCCGCGGAGGGCAGAGACTCCCGGAGCTTCTGGAGAACGAGGCACAGACCGCGTTTGAAGATCGCAAGAGGCATGCACGGGCTGAAGGCGAAAAGGCGTCGATCCGTCTCATGCTTCCGATGGCGCTGATGCTCATTGTCGTATTGGTCATCATTATGGTTCCGGCCATGATGTCGTTTTGAACGGCCCGCCGTCGCGCGTGCCAGGGAGGAATACAGATGACTGAAGTAAAATCATTTCTGGCTGAGGAAACGGCGATCTCGGTTACGGAGATCGTTCTCATCATCGTTGTGCTGGTAGGACTCGTAGTCCTGTTCAAGAACCAGCTGACCGCTCTGGTCAAAAACATCCTCGGCAAAGTCACATCTCAGGCAAATAGTTTGTAGCATTTCCTACAATACTTTGTAACCGGTAATTGGAAATCATAATAGGAATATGCGGTAAAGGAGGCATATGAGTATGAAGAAAGGAAGTATCACCTGTTATCTCTGCATGATCCTGCTTGTCATTCTCTCTATGATCTTTGCCGCGTATTACTCCGCCCGCCAGGCAGCCGGAAGGGTCGTTCTGGCGAGCGGGCTTGAACAGGGATTGTATTCGGAGTTTGCGCAGTACGATCGGGAACTTTTTGATAAATACGGACTGCTCTTTGCCGACGCGTCGATGCAGACGGGGAAGCTGCAGATGGGAGATTTCCTGAAAGAGGTCCGGGAAAACACAGAATATATCACAGATCCGGATAAGGGAAGTGCGATTTCCCCGGGTAAGGATATCCTGGGAATTAAACTGACGGGCAGTGCCGTGACGGGATATGTTCTCGCCTCTGACGCGAAGGGTATGGCTTTTCGAAGACAGGTCTGCGAGATGATGACCAGTCGTCTCGGCCTGACGGCAATCCGTGCGATCGGTGCCCACACAGAGGATGAAAAGAGCAGGATCGATGCGGCAAAAACGCAGCGAAGCGACATCACGGAAGAGTCGGCCGCGGAGCAGTACCTTCGCGACGAACAGAGCGGCTCGCTTGATAAGCCGCCGGCCCCGGAATCAATGCCGCCGGAGGTAAAGAGCGGAAAGAAAAATCCAATCGAGGTCGTACGGAATTTGCGCCGTTACGGGAATCTGTACGTGGTAGAGCCGGATCTTTCCGGGATATCAAACGAAACGATCGATCTGTCACAGGTATATTCCGGACGCAGTCACGAAAGCGGCATGTGCATGGCGCCGACGCCGTGGAATAAGGGCGTTGAGAATCTCTGTATCGGCGAATTTCTCGCAGAGGATTTCCCCTGTTATACAAATCCGATGGACGAAAAGGGGTTGAAGTATCAGGTGGAGTACGCGATCGGACATAAAGCATCGGATGCACAGAATCTTAAGGCGGTCATTGACCGGATCATCGCTGTCCGAGAATTCATGAATGTGCTGCAGATCTATTCGGATGATGAGAAGAGACAGGAAGCGGAGCGGGTCGGAAAAGAACTTGCCCAAATCATTGAACAGGGCGAAACGGCGCCCGCATTTTCCTTCGCGGTCATGCTGGCATGGGCGTACGGGGAAAGTATCTGCGACTGTAAGGTCCTTCTGGAGGGCGGTAAGGTCAGCCTGTGGAAATCGAAGGAAGAATGGCAGATGCCGCTCGGGGGACTGATCATGCTCGAGCAGGTTGCGGAATATGTGCATCGCGGCAGTGATCAGGGCATGAATTATGAAGAGTATCTGCGGATGCTTCTGTTCACGGAGAGTACGGAGAAACTGACGAACGGTGCCATGGATCTGGTGGAGATGAATATGCGCAATGTGGAAAATGCCGGAAACTTCCGGTTGGATTGCTGCATCGATGCCGTTGAGGTGGAGCTGAATGCCGGGATCGATAAGAATGTTTATACGATTCGCCGCAGTTACGGGTATGACATGAAGTGACCGGTAAGGAAAACAGACGGCGAGGAAATAAAGGGTAGGAAAATAAATGGTAAGGAAATAAATGGTAAGGAAATAAATGGTAAGGAAATAAATGGTAAGGAAATAAAAGCCGGCGGAAAGCCGCGCCGGTATGCTCTTCTGTCCGGTTGTTGATATTTACCAACTGCTCTTCCGGCCGGCGGCAGGAGGGCATTCCCGGGCCGCTTTCCGCACGGCAGGGTCAATGCGCGACGGAGCGGAACGACTGTCAAAAGGAATGCCGAAGCGGCCGTCAAAAGAAATGGTGGAATGGTCGACGAATGGCTGTTGGAAAGAATGTCAGAAGGGGATGTGTAAGATGAGAAAGAAGCATGTCGGGAAGAACGCAGGCGGCGGCTTCAGGCGCCGCGGATTCAGAAGAGGCAGTCTCACCGTGGAGGCGGCATGGTCGGTGCCGTTGTTCTTCCTATGCGTCGTCACATTGGTCTGCATGATGCAGATGTATGAGAAAACAGCGGATCGTGTAGTGAAATTACAGCAGACGGCAGAGCAGACGGGCGCTGCCGTGTCTCTGGCAGGAAGCGGCACAGCCTCTGTAATTGATCTGAACATCCCATTTCTCTACAAGCCGCGTTTTTATCCGGCACCTCTTCCCGGTGTGCTGATCGGGACAAGAGCGAGAGTTCACGCCTGGACAGGCCGGGAGGCGGGAGACGGTGAAGGTGCCGGCAGCGATGACGCATCCAGGTCGCGTCTTGTTTATGTGACAGAGAATCAAAGCGTATATCATACCCATTCCGGGTGCTCGCACCTGGATCTGACCGTTTTGCAGGTGAGTTCGGACCAATTATCGTATATGCGCAATGAAAATGGCGGTAAGTATCACCCCTGTGAGAAGTGCGTGGGGAAGCAGGAGGCAGGATCGGTGGTCTACGTGAGCCCGCAGGGGGATTGTTATCACAATTCGGAAACGTGTTCCGGACTTACACGGAATGTAAGGATGATCCCGGAGACGGAGATAGATGGTCTGCCCGAGTGCAGCAGATGCAGGGCAATGGATGCGGCAGAAGAAAATTGATGTGGAAAGGCGGCGATGTGATGTGGATAAAAGATCCCTGTCTATGGATAACTTTGCTCGTTTTGATCATAAATGCGGTTCGCGATCTGAGAAAGAGAGAAATCTTCCTGTGCGGCACAATGATCTGCGCATCTATAGGACTTGTCGTACAGATCGTGAGGATCGCTCGCGGACAACTTCTGTGGACGCAGCTGATCACGGCACTGCTGCCCGGCCTCTTCCTGATGGGAATGAGCCTTGCGACGGGCGGGAAGATCGGTTTCGGAGACGGGCTGGTTACGGCTGTTGTCGGTATTTGGGCGGGGTGTGCAGTGGCTATGCTGACAGTCATTTTCGGCATGTGTGCCGTTCCGGTCGCCGACCGAATCCTGTATATCCTAAAGAAACGGACACCGCGGTCTTATCCGCTGATTCCGTTTCTCGCTGCGGCATTTGTCTTCGCGGAGACTTTCTGGGGAGGAAGCTGAAAAGCGGAATGATGACCGTGGAGGCGTCTGTGATCGTGCCGTGCATCGTTGTGATTACGGCCCTTCTGCTGGTCCTGACCGCCTACGTGCATAACAGAGTGTGGTTCCGGTCTGCCGGGTATGAGGCAGCGCTGATCGGCAACGGAAGATATGCCGCCGTCGGAGAAGAACTGGCACAGGCGCGTGCAGCCGCTGACCAGCGGGCGAACGAGCGTGCCGCGGATCTGCCGTTTACGGGAACAACGCCGGATCACACGGTAGACTGTTCGGGGCATCAGACGAAAGTCGGCTATTCCGGGCAGCATTTTCCGATGTTTGATAATCTCTTTGGATGGAACGAGGAGGTAACTGTAATCAAGGTTCGGCCTGTTCCGATCCTGCGGGCTGCCCGGGCTGTCAAAGGAATTGCCGGGGAACTGCAGGATCAATGAATACAAATCGGGACGCATGTTCAGAAAGCAGCGGTAGGAGGTGACCGGAATGGTAGCGGAATACAGAAGAAATATGAAAAGAACAAATCTGATCCTGATGGATTGCGCAGATACAGATCGGGAATCCTATCGGGTCCGGATGATCACGCTGTGCGGTGTCAAAGGCTTTCTGCCGTGCCGGCTGCAGGAAGTCGACGGGAAATTGTTGTACTGCTATGACGTCACATCAAAGATCCCCCTGCGTTCTCTTTTCGAGAATAAGAATATCGGAAAAAACATTTTGGAGAAGCTGTTCCGTTCATTGTCGGAGGCACTTGAAAATCTGGGAGAGTGTCTGCTTCCGGAAGATGGGATCCTTCTCGACCCGGAATATATTTATACGGATGCGGAGCAAAAGGAGATCCTTTATTGTTACTGCCCGGGTGTGGAAACAACGTTCGAGGAGGAAATGAAAGAACTCGGGGAGTACCTTCTCCCAAGGCTCGATCACGAAGATACGGATGCCGTCATCATGGCCTATTCGTTCTACCAGCAGACGGTCAGCGGAGAGGGGCTGTCATCAGATCTGTTTCGTGAGCTGATCGGAAAGGGAAGCATGGAGAATGCGAAGGACCCGATTTTTCTCACGCCGGAAGAGGAGGAAGAAAGGCAGAAGCACGAGAAACTGATGGACTCCTTTTTCAGCGATGATGAAGCAGATGCGGATCGTCCCGGTGCAGTGGAAAAAGGCAGAAAGACGCATGGATTTGCAAACTTCTGGGATCAGTTTGTACAGTTTTTTCACCGCTGGAAGAAACGGAAATTCCGGGAAGAAGATTATCCGGAACTTCGCGCGGATCGTGAGAGTGAGTTCCTGGCAGCGGAGGAGAGCGGATACTATAACGAGGAGAAGAAAGCAGGGAAGGTGACAGCAGGGAAGACAACAACAGGAAATACCGTAGGGAAGATGGAGATTCCGGAGACTCGCGCTGAGGCAGGGGATAGCGAGACAGTATTCCTGGGAGCCTTGACCGGAGATGCGGGAGGGAACGGTTTTTGCCCCAGACTGATTCCGGCAGATAAGGAGGCTGAGATCATTCTGCTCACAGGGAGGTCACAGTTGATCGGGAAGAACAGGGATGCCGCGGATATTGTTCTGCCGTCTCCCGCTGTAAGTCGTATTCACGCCAGAATCTATCGTGATGGGGATGCGATGATGATCGAAGATCTGAATTCGAAGAACGGTACATTTCTGCAGAGTGAGATCCTGACACCGGGGGAGCCGCGGCAGCTGACAGGCGGGGAGGAGATCCGTTTCGCGAACCTTGCATACCATTACCGCGACGGAGTATAATTGACAACAGAATCCATATTTTTTAGGAATATTCCCGGAGGTAATGACATGAGTGATTGTATTTTCTGTAAGATCGCAGCAGGAGAGATCCCGTCCGCAACAATTTATGAAGATGAAGAATTCCGCGTTATTCTGGATCTTGGTCCGGCTACCAAAGGCCATGCGCTGATCATTCCGAAGGCGCACTATGCCAATCTTTGTGAGATGCCGGATGAACTTGCCGGCAAGGCGATGATCCTTGCCAAAAAGATCGTGACCTTCATGATGGATGCACTTCCCTGCGACGGCTATAATGTCGTGCAGAACAATAATGAAGTTGCGGGCCAGACGGTTTTCCATTTCCACATGCATCTGATTCCGCGGTATAAGGGCGATAAAGCGGGCGTGTCCTGGAAGCCGGGCAAACTCAGCGATGTGGATAAAGAGGAGATCCTGAAGAAAACTGAGGCGCTCAGAAAGTAAAGCGCAATCAGAGGCGCTCAGAAAGTAAAGCGCAATTTGACGGACAAGATATAACCCCCGCAAGCCCTGATAAATGCAGGGATTGCGGGGGTTATTACCAACACGTTTTGTCCAATAACTATAACTCTATAATTTTTTATTTTCTTCTGCACTCTTCGATCAGGCCGAGGATCGTTCCGATCGAATCGGTCTGGCCGCTGTTCTTCATGGTATCAATGAAGGTCTGCCGGTTTGTGTACAGCTTTTCGACAGCATCGAGAAGAGATTCTGTGGTCAGCTCCTCCTCTTCGAGCACAAGGCTGTAGCCCTGTTTCTCGAAAGAACGGGCATTGAGAACCTGGTCACCGCGACTTGCCTGCGCGGAAAGCGGAATCAGAAGGTTCGGCTTTGCGAGAGCACTGATCTCGCAGATCGCGTTTGCGCCTGCGCGGGAGATCAGAAGATCGGCCATGGCGAAGAGATCAGGCAGTTCGTCCTTGATATATTCGTACTGGCGATAACCTTCGGTATCCTTCAGAGAGTCGTCCAGATTGCCTTTGCCGCAGAGATGAACGACATCATAGGTCTTCAGAAGCTCCGGGAGAGCGGCGCGCACATTGTTGTTTACGATCACGGAGCCGAGGCTTCCGCCGATGACCATGATGACCGGCTTGTTTCCGGTAAATCCGGTGAAAGAAAGTCCTTTTTCACGGCTTCCTTCGAAGAGCTCTTTGCGGATCGGCGTGCCTGTCACAACGGCTTTACCTTCCGGCAGCAGCTTTGCGGTCTCCGGGAAGTTGCAGCATACCTTTGCGGCATACGGCAGGCAGATCTTATTTGCCAGACCGGGTGTCATGTCGGATTCGTGGATGATCGCCGGGATCTTGCGACTTTTGGCGCCCAGAATAACCGGGACTGCAACGAAGCCGCCTTTAGAGAAGACAATATCCGGATCGAGCTTTTTCAGAAGTTTTTTCGCTTCAAAGATGCCCTTGATCACGCGGAACGGGTCGGAAATGTTTTTCAGATCGAGATACCGACGAAGCTTTCCGGTGGCGATCCCGTAGTAGGAGATGCCCATATCTTCGATCAGTTTTTTCTCGATTCCGTCATAGGATCCGATGTAAGAAATATCATATCCCAGCTCTTTGAGACCGGGGATGAGAGCGATGTTCGGGGTAACATGTCCGGCAGTACCGCCGCCGGTAAGTACGATTTTTTTCATAGCAAAATCCTCCTCGCTTCATTCTAGTATTGCGTTTGGGCAAAGTCAAGGGAACGTCCGCAAGCTTGTATTTTCATGCTGAAATGCGGTATACTGAAATAGAATGAGAGCAATATTTGTGTTGTCTGTGATCGCAATTCAGATGAACATATTACGGGGGTGACATGTATGAAGATAACATTTCTCGGTGCTGCTCATGAAGTCACGGGGAGCTGCTATTATCTCGAGGCAGCGGGCAAGAAATTCCTGGTTGACTGCGGAATGGAACAGGGCAAAAACTATTATGAGAACAAGCCGATCCCGGTTCCGGAATCGGAGCTCGATTTCGTGCTGCTGACGCATGCGCATATCGATCATTCGGGCAACCTGCCGATCCTGTACGCGCACGGATTCCGCGGCCCGGTCTACGCGACTTCGGGAAGTGCCGATCTGTGCGATGTAATGCTTCGTGACAGCGCGCACATCCAGGAGTTTGAGGCAGAGTGGCGGAATCGAAAAGGGAAACGTGCCGGCAAGCCGGAATATGTGCCGCCCTATACGATGCAGGATGCGCTCGAGCTGATCAAGCTGATCAAGGGCATTCCGTATGATACCGATCTGAATATCGCAGACGGGATTCGTGTCCGCTTTGTCGATGCGGGCCATCTGCTTGGTTCGGCGAGCATCCAGATCTGGATCCGTGAGGCAGGTGTCGAGAAGAAGATCGTTTTTTCCGGCGATATCGGAAACCTGAACCAGCCGATTCTTCGTGATCCACAGTATCTGAAGAAGGCGGATTATGTAGTGATGGAATCGACCTACGGCGACCGGTCACATGCGGAAGTACCGGACTATGTGCCGCTTCTCGCGGAAGTGATCCAGAGGACCTTTGACCGGAACGGCAACGTGGTCATCCCGTCCTTTGCAGTCGGCAGAACGCAGGAGATGCTGTACTTTATCCGGCAGATCAAGGAGCAGAAGCTCGTTACAGGACACGGAGATTTCCCGGTTTATGTGGACAGCCCGCTTGCCAACGAGGCGACGACGATCTTCCGCAGACATTACATGGATTGCTACGATGAAGAGGCATCCGCCCTCATTTCCGAAGGCATCAACCCGATCAGCTTCAGCAATCTGCGCACATCGGTAACGGCCGATGATTCGAAGCAGATCAACTTTGATCCGGAACCGAAGGTCATCATTTCCGCCAGCGGCATGTGTGACGCGGGCCGTGTAAAACATCATCTGAAACACAACCTGTGGAGACCGGAATCGACGATCCTTTTCGTCGGTTATCAGTCGGTCGGAACGCCGGGGCGCGCCCTGGTTGACGGCGCGGAGAGCATCAAGCTGTTCGGTGAGGATATCGCGGTCAGAGCCGAGATCAAGGTATTGCCGGGCGTCAGCGGCCATGCGGATGATGAAGGACTGATGAAGTGGGCATCCTCGTTTGAGGAAAAACCGAGCCGCGTCTTTGTATGTCACGGAGAGGATACCGTTACGGACATCTTCGCGAAGAGACTGCATGACGAACTGGGATATGAGAGCTATGCGCCGTACAGCGGAACCGTTTTTGACCTGGCGGCAAATGAATTCATAGAAGAAGCAGAACCGGTACGCATCGTGAAGGCGAGTGACAAGCCGGCTGCCCGTCGCGCGAACAGCGTCTTTGAGCGTCTGCTTGCAGCCGGTCAGCGTCTGCTCACCGTGATCCGTCACAATGAAGGCGGCGCGAACAAGGATCTGGCGAAATTTACCGATCAGATCAATTCCCTCTGTGACAAGTGGGACAGATAAAGTTTAGAAATATCGGAGGATAGAGAATGAGTTTAACAGGCATCATCGGAGCAATGGAAGAAGAAGTAGCGGAACTGAAGGACCTGATGAGTGACGTGACCATCAAGGAAAAGGCGGGTATGAAATTCTATCGCGGCGTTCTTGAAGGAAAACCGGCCATCGTCGTACAGAGCGGCGTATGCAAAGTAAACGCGGCGATCTGCACGCAGATCCTGATCGACGACTTCCATGTAAATTACGTGATCAACACGGGTATCGGAGGAAGCCTGCAGAACATCATCGATATCGGTGATATCGTTATTTCGACCGACGCGGTTCAGCATGACGTGGACGCGACTGTCTGGGGCTACGCACCGGGCCAGGTTCCGGGTATGCCGACCTATATTTTCCCGGCGGATCAGCGCCTCATTGAGCTTGCCGAGAAGGTTTGTGCCGAAGTCAATCCGGAGATCAAAACTTTCCGCGGACGTATCGTCAGCGGCGACCAGTTTATCTCCGACAAGGATATCAAGCAGAAACTGATCGATACGTACAGCGGCTATTCCTGTGAGATGGAAGGCGCCGCGATCGCGCAGACAGCATGGCGCAACAAGGTGCCGTTTGTGATCCTTCGCGTGATCTCCGACAAAGCGGATGGCAGCGCAGTTGCGGATGACAATACCTTCACGGCGGATGTTATCCGTCATTCCGTACGTCTGGTAAGAGGTATGCTGCGGAAGATCTGATCGAAGAAAGGAGCGCCTGTGTATTATTGCATTGCCAACCCCTCTGCCCGGTCGGGTAATACAGAGGGAGCGCTTCAACGCCTGGAAGGGGCACTGGGAAAAAATAACATTCCCTACAAGTCCATCCTCACAGAAGGACCGGGGCATGCCCGGCGAATCCTTGAAGAGATCACTGCGCCGGATTTTGACCGCGGACGCATCAAAGATGCCGGTGATACCAAGGATGCTAGAGATGCCAAGGATGCTGGTGATGCCAAGGATGCCGGTGATACCGTCATCGTCATCGGCGGCGACGGAACCATCAATGAGGCTCTTTCCGGGATCCGGGATTTCTCGAAGGTCCGCTTTGCGATCCTTCCTGCCGGATCTTCGAATGATCTGGCGAGGGGACTTGGCCTGCCGGAGGACATCGACGCGATCATTGACCGGATCGTGGAAGGGAATGTAAGGCGCGTGATGGACATCGGACGGCTTCATTATGATCATCGGTCAGAGGCAATGTCCCGGCTTCATTCCGAGAATATTGAAAGGCTCGGAGACACGGCTGTCTTCGGCGTCAGCGCCGGCATCGGCTTTGATGCCGCGGTCTGCGAAGAGGCATTGACGTCTCCGATCAAAAAAAGATTGAACAAGCTGCATCTGGGCAAGCTTTCCTATGGGCTGATCGCCATGAACCAGCTTTTCCGCGCCGGACGTCCGGCAATCAATATCGATTATGTCGATGAGAATGACAAAGAACAGTCGATCCATGTGGAGACAATGTATTTTGCCGCGATCATGAATAATCCTTATGAAGGCGGCGGCTACAAATTCGCGCCGGATGCCGTCAATGATGACGGACTTCTGACTGTCTGTATCATCGGAGAGATGAGCCCTCTGAAGACGCTTGTACACTTTCCGGCTGCGCAGGCGGGGAAGCATTACCCAGTCAAAGGGGTGCATCATTTTCATGCGAAACATCTGACCGCAAGAACGGCAGTTCCGCTCTGGGTCCATACGGACGGCGAAGTTGCCTTCAAATCCGACAGGATCACCGCGGATTGCCTGCCGCAGAAGCTGCAGCTGATCGTGTAGCGGAGAGAAAAGGCATCTACCAATCGAGATACCTATTACAGATGTGACACAAAGCAGCATTCATATAAAAATCTCCGCAGCCGGTTTGGCGTGCGGAGATTTTTGGATTTCAATTTTATTTCCCCTCTTTTGCTTTCCCGCCCGGTGTTTCTCCGTCATCCGGGATGCGGTAAACGGCCAGTACATCACCCAGATCGACGCGATAGCTGGCATTGGGGCGAAGTGTCGTTTTTCCGCGATTCGCGACAAGAACGATCGTATCGTATTTTCCCTGGATTTCGGAGGCAGTGAGCCCGATCCAGCGGGAATCGATATCGACGGTCACGGTCTGCAGGTGAATGTCCGGTGTGGGGTCGGAATTCTGCGCCTTCGTGTAGGACTCCACGAAACCGGCGGAAATGATACCGGTCGGCAGCGCGACGGCACCGACACCGAGAAACGAGATGATGATCGCGAGCACCTTGCCGACGGTTGTGACCGGATAAATGTCACCGTAGCCAACGGTGAGGACGGTCGATACGCTCCACCACAGGCCGGAAAAGGCGTTTCGGAATACACCGGGCTGCGCGGCGTGCTCCACGCTGTACATACCGAGGGACGATGCCATCATCAGCATAAAAATGATAAAGAGCGAGGAGATCAGCTGGTTTTTCTTATCGTAGATGACGGAAGTGATCACGTTGAAGGAATCATAATTCGTATTGATCCGGAACAGGTGGAAGATGCGGACGATCCGCAGCATGCGGAAGGCGATAAAGCCTGTCAGGAAGAAGAACGGAAGGATCGTCAGCAGATCGATCACGCCGTCAAAGGACACGATGAAATGCAGGATCGCCGATCTTTTCGAGAGGGACGGGTAGAGAAAGTCCGCTGTCCAGATGCGGAGCGCATATTCGACGCAGAAGAAGACGAGGGTCAGCGCCTCGATGAGATTGAATAGCGAATGCCATCTCGCCAGTTCTCCGAAGGTCTCCAGAAACATCATCAGAATGTTCGTGATAATGACACAGACCAGGGCGATGTCAAAAACGGTGCTCGGAAGGTCACTGGTATTGCTGATCTGGATGATGTCGAAGATCCGGCGGCGAATTTGATGAAAACGGCGCCTGGTTTCTTTTTTTTGAATCGGGTTGTTCATTTCTTGTATCGCTTCCTGTTTATGTGTTATTGCATGCAAAGTACCCGGCTGCATATGCATCACATGCAACGCATCCGGCTGTGCGTGGACGCATCGTGTGGATACGTGTGCGTTGCATCCAGGCATCCTTCAGTATGCATGTATGTACCATATCTTAATATACACTACCCTTCACTGTCGCTTGCGGTCATCAATGCGGCCAGTTCCTCATCGGTCAGTTTGCGGAATTTTCCTTCCGGAAGATCCGGGTCGAGCGTCAGCGGTCCCATGGACAGACGTTTCAGGTATATGACTTCCTGGTCCCGTGCGGCGAACATGCGCTTGATCTGGTGAAACTTGCCCTCGCGGATCGTGACCAGTGTCTCAGACTCCGCCGAGTTCTCATCGGTACCGGTGATCTCCAGTTTCGCGGGCAATGCCGTCAGTTCTTCATCGACCGGAAGACCGTCGGCAAAGGCCTGCACATCTGACTCTGTCACAACGCCGTTTTTGCCCTTAACGCGTGCAAAGTATTGCTTGTCCACGTGCTTCTTCGGGGAGAGGAGACGGTGGTTCAGCGCGCCGTCGTTGGTGATCAGAAGGAGACCGACCGTGTCGCGGTCCAGGCGCCCCACCGGGGAGAGATCCTTCCGCATGAGAAAAACTTCCTGCTCTGAGGTCGGTACATAGTTAGCTACATCCTTCATCAGATCCAGGACGGTCTCTTTTCTCCGGTCCTCCGTTGCGGTGATCACGCCTGCCGGCTTGTTCATCATATAATATTCATAGTGGTGATAAGCGACGGGCTTTCCTGCGTAAGTCACTTCTTCGTCACCCGTTACGGCAAAGCCGGGATCCCTGATCGGCGTGCCGTTTACCTGCACGGCGCCGCTTCGGATCTTCGCTTTCAGTTCTTTTCTGGTTCCTATGCTCATATCGGCAAGAAATTTGTCCAGTCGCATATGTTCCTCCCGTTCCCGGCAGGTGATGCCGGCGAGACTAAGTTTTTCTCCCGTGTGAGAGCCGATCTTGTATGCAAATATTATAAGCAAAACGGCTGAACGGCGCAACCGCGGCACTTCACGGATTATTCATTTGTATAAAAATCGGCTCAATGTTATAATGTGTTGTGTTCAAGTGAAACCTGAGCTGTAGAGGAGAATAAATACATTATGTGTGGAATTGTCGGATATAACGGAAAAGAGCAGGCTGCACCGATCATTCTGAGCGGTCTCGCCCGTTTGGAATACAGAGGCTACGATTCCGCGGGAATCGCGATCAATGACGGAAAAAACATTAAAGTCGAGAAGACCCCCGGGCGCCTGAAGATCTTAAGTGAGCTGACGCATGACGGCGCTACGCTCCCCGGAACCGCGGGTATCGGTCATACACGCTGGGCAACGCATGGCGCGCCGACTAAGGTGAACGCGCATCCGCAGGCTAATACCGCGGGAACGATCATGGTCGTCCATAACGGAATTATTGAGAATTACCTGAAGATCAAGAACCGTCTGGCTTCCAAGGGCTATGAGTTCAAGTCGGAGACAGATACCGAGGTCGTTGCACAGCTTCTGGATTACTATTACGACGGCGATCCGCTGAGGACGATCTCCAGAATGATCAGCAGAGTCGAGGGATCCTATGCGTTCGGCATCATGTTTGCCGAATACCCGGATGTGATCTATGCCGCGCGTAAAAACAGTCCGCTCATCGTCGGATCTTCGGAGGAAGGCAACTTCATTGCGTCCGATGTGCCGGCGATCCTGAAATATACCAGAAGCGTATATTATCCGGACAATGACGAGATCTGCGTCCTCCGCAAGGACGGCGTAGAGTTCTACAATAACGACCTGGATCCGCTTACCAAAGAGCTGCATACCATCGAGTGGGACATCGAAGCAGCCGAAAAGGGCGGCTACGAGCACTTCATGCTCAAAGAGATCCACGAGCAGCCGCAGGCTGTGAAAAACACCCTGAATCCGCATATCGAGAACGGCCGTGTGCTTCTTGACGAGCTTGATATGACCGACGAAGAGATCCGCGCGATCAACTCGATCCAGATCGTTGCCTGCGGTTCCGCCAGCTACGTGGGCATGTGTGCGCGCTACGCGATCGAGGGAATTGCGAAGATCCCGACCTATCTGGATGTAGCCAGCGAGTTCCGCTATCGTGATCCGATCCTTCATGAGAACGATCTGGTCATCATCATCAGCCAGTCGGGTGAGACAGCCGATTCCCTGCAGGCGATCCGTATCTGCAAGGAGAAGGGAGTCCGGACTCTCGCTGTTGTCAATGTATTCGGAAGCTCGATCGCCCGCGAGGCAGACCGGGTCATCTATACCAATGCCGGTCCGGAGATCGCCGTTGCGACCACCAAGGCATTCAGCACGCAGCTGATCATCCTGGATCTGCTTGCACTCCGTCTCGGACGCGCCAGAGGTGTGATTTCCGACAGTCAGGAAGTCGAGCTCGTCAACACGCTGAAAGAGATCCCGGCGAATATCGAGATGCTCATCTCCAATGAGAGACGGATCCAGAAATTCGCGACACGTTTTGCCGCAGCGGAGGATGTCTTCTACATCGGAAGAGGCATCGACTACGCGCTTTCCATGGAAGGTGCCCTGAAGCTGAAGGAAATTTCTTATATCCACTCCGAGGCATATGCTGCCGGAGAACTGAAACACGGCACGATCTCACTTGTAGAGGATAACACACTCGTTGTATCGCTTCTGACACAGCCGGATCTGGTGCAGAAAACGATCAGCAACCTCGTAGAGGTAAAGGCCCGCGGTGCTTTCGTCATGGCGGTTACCACCGAGGACAACACACAGGTCGAGAAGGTCGCGGATTACGTGATCTACATTCCGAAGGTGTACAAGTATTTCACGCCTTCCCTGTCCCTGATCCCGCTGCAGATGTTTGCATACTATGTAGCGGTGGGCAGAGGCTGCGATATCGACAAGCCGCGTAACCTTGCGAAATCCGTTACCGTAGAGTAAAGAAGCAGGAGGCGGCCCAAACGTAAATGAAAGGCGGAAGAGCCGGGTGCTCTTCCGCCTGTTTTTATCCGCCGTAAGGAATATTAACCATAAACAAATTGCAGCAGACGGAAGGGGACGCGGCAGCATGAGATTATTTCATATTTCCGATCTTCATATCGGCTTAAAATTGTTTAACAGAGATCTGAGCGAGGACCAGGCCTATATTCTGGACAGGATCGCCGGGGAAGCGGCGAAGGCACAGCCGGACGCGATCCTCATCGCAGGTGATATTTATGACCGCGCCGTCCCGTCCGCGGAGGCGGTGGAACTTTTCGACGCGTTTACGACGAAGCTTCGGGAAGCCGCGCCGGAGGCAGAGATCATGATGATCAGCGGCAATCACGACAGTGCGCCCAGGGTAAACGTTTTTCGCCATGTGCTGAAGGCACAGCATATCCGCATGATCGGCCTTCCGCCGGAAAAAACGGAGGATCACATCGAGAAGGTCACGCTTACGGATGAATACGGACCGGTCCATTTCTATCTGCTTCCGTTTGTGAAGCCGTCGATGGTCAAGGCGATCCTCGGCACCGATGAAAACGGGCTGAATCTTTCCTACGACGAGACGCTGCGGCAGCTTCTCGGCCGCGAGACGATCGATACGCGTGAGCGCAACGTTCTGGTGAGCCATCAGTTCTATCTTCCAGTCGGCAAAAACGCGGAGTCCGTGGAGCGCATGTCTTCGGAGATCAGAACGGTCGGCAATATCGACGAGGTGCGCGCCGATGTACTGGAGCCGTTCGATTACGCGGCGCTCGGGCACATTCACAAACCCATGAAGGTCGGGAGCGAATTCTACCGATATTGCGGCACGCCGATCCCCTGCTCCGTCGATGAGGCGGGCCAGCAGAAGGGCATCATTCAGGTCGACATGGGTGCCAAGGGCGATATCCGCACGAAGGTTCTGCCTTTAACGCCTCTTCGCAATGTGATCGTTGTAAGGGGAACGCTCGAGGAAGTTCTGGAACAGAGCTGCGGTGATTATACGACCGTGATCCTCACGGACAAAGCGGATCTTCATGTGACGGACATGCAGGACCGTCTGCGCGCAGCCTTTCCGTATCTTCTGGAGATCCGCCGTGAAAACGTGGCGAAGGCCAGCTATTCCACGGCGATCAAACCGGAATCCGTTCCGAATCCGATCGATCTGTGCCTCGCGTTTCTGAAAGATGCGGGAATCGATGAGAAGAAGGAAGCCCTTCTTCGGGAAGTGATCGACGCGGCAGAGGAGGTGCAAAAATGAGACCGATAAGATTGAACATGCAGGCCTTCGGGTCATACGGAGATCGGACGACCATTGATTTCACGAAACCGCAGCAGAATCTGTTTCTGATCACGGGAGATACGGGATCCGGCAAGACCACGATCTTTGACGCGATCGTTTTTGCCCTGTACGGCGATGTCAGCTCCGGAAGCAGTAAGAAAGGCGGCACCGATCTGCAGAGCCAGTTTGCTCCGCCCGGAACGGTACCGTTCGTGGAGCTGGTGTTTACGGAGAAAAACGGAGAAAAAACGGAAGAATACACGGTTCATCGTGTGCCGCGGTATATCCGCCCGAAGCTGAAGGGCGGAGAAGGCTTTGTCGAGATCGCGACTTCCGTGACGCTGACGATGCCGGACGGCCGGGAATATCCGGCGAAGGAGGTCGACGCGAAGCTCGAGGAGATCGTTGGACTGACGAAAGAGCAGTTCATGCAAGTCGCGATGATCGCGCAGGGCGAGTTTATGGAGATGCTGCGCGCGAATTCCGATAAGAAGCGGGAGATTTTCCGAAAACTCTTTCACACGGAGCTGTACGAGAAGATCATCAAGGAATTACAGAACAGGAGCCGCGCAAAGAAAAGCGAGATCGCGGCGATCCACGCTGCCTGCCGGCAGGAGGCCGGTCACATCGTGACAGCGGAGACATCAGATCCGGCAGCGGAACTTTGCGTATCGAAGGATGAGCCCGCGGCATCGGAGACGGCGGATCAGATAGATCAGACGGCGGAACTTTGCGCTCTGCGGGATCGGATCGTGGCAGCGGATCGGCTGTCTGTCGCCGATATGGAAAAGCTCTTGGAAGCGCTGCGGAATTATTGCGCCCTTCTGGATAAAGAACTGAATTCGTTCGGACAGGCGACCGAGGCTGCCCGTCGGGACCGTGACGCGAAGCGCGATGCACTGACAGCGGGGGAAGGTCTGCTGAGATCCTTTGAGCAGAGGGATAAGGCAGAGAAGGACCTGGCGGCATTGGCGGGCCGCGAGAATGAGATCCGTGACGCGAAACAGCTGGTTCGCGATTTTGACTGCGCCAGTGAGATCCGGGTCGCATACCAGCCGTATCAGAACGCGGCAAAGCAGGTGGAGGAGACGAAGCGGACGCAGGAAGAGCAGGAAACGGCACTTCCGTCGCTCGTACAGAATGCGGCTGCTGCCGCCGGAAAAGAGGCGGCGGCAAGAGAAAAGCTTGATGGCCTTCTGGCGGAGTGGTCGCGCGTTTCCGAGCGCGTACAGAAGGCACTCCGCATCCTTCAGGCGATCCGGGAAGCGGAAAAAGAGGTGAAGGAAAAGGCGGCGGCGGCCGAAAAGGCGGCAGAGGAAGAGAAAAAAGGCAAGGACAGGATCGCGCGCCTGGAGGCGGATGAGAAGGAACACCGTCGGGAAGCGGATTCGATCGCCGATGCGGAAGGCCTGCAGAAAGCCTTTGAATTAAAGCAGGCGGAGATCGGGAATCTTGCTGCGGAACTCGATGCCCTCAAGGCACAGCTGCATGATCTGAAAATATGCGAGGCTGACCGCGGGAAGGCTGCGGGCGAATATGCAAAAGCCCGCGCAAAGTGGGCGGAAGAGGATGCAAGGCGCCGCGCCGCGGAGGATCTGCTGAATCGCGACCGCGCGGCATTTCTCGATGCGCAGGCAGGTTTTATCGCCCGCGAAAAGCTTCGTCCCGGCGAGCCCTGCCCTGTCTGCGGTTCGCTCGAGCATCCGCATCCCTGTCAGATCGCGGAAGAGCATCGCGACCTGACAAGAGACAGCATTGAAGAGGAAGAGAAGCAGGTAACTTCGCTTCGCGACCGGACCGACCGACTGCAGAAGGAGGCTTCGAAATGTTCCGAGTCGGTTTCCGCCCTGACAAAGGTATCGGAAGAAAAGCGCAGCGGCTATGAGAAGGCGTTTGTCCATCTGGCGGAGCGACTCGGCGTCGGTGGCAATGTCGAGGCCGGTGCCGGAGTCTGTGCCGAAAACGGAGCCGGTGCCAGCGCCGGAGTCGGAGCTCTGGAGAATGCGTTTGAAGAAAGACGGAAAGCCGCAGAGGCGGAGGGAGTGTCGATCCAAAAGCGCGTGAAACGCCTCAAAGCCCTGAACGGCTGGCTGACTCAGTTCGCGGAACAGATGCCGGCAATCCGGACTGAACAGGAGGAAAAATCCGAACGCGCGCAGGAGGCCGCGAAAGAGCTGGCAGCAGCGGAGTCTACATGGAAGAATCTGCTTCAGCAGCGCGACTTTGAGACAGAAGAAAAGGCCAATGCCGCGCTTCGGGAGGCGGCAAGAGCGAAGGCAGAGGCAGAGAAAGCCCATCTCGAATCGCAGGAGGCGGAGAAGGCTGCCCGCAAGGCAAAAGAGACGGCCGAGACGATGATCGCCGACTGCCGGAAGAGGCTTCCGGAGCTGGAAGCAGACCGCGAAGAGAAAAATGCCGCGTACAGGGCGGCCATGAAGGATAAGGAGATGGACGAGGCAGCCTGGACCAACCTGTACAATTCGCATGGGCGGAACGAGATCGACGGACTTCGAGAAACGATCGAAAAGTACCAGACGGCTTTGGCTACCGCGCGCGGAACGCTGGAAAGTGCTAGATCGATGATCGGCGATTCGGCGCGCCCGGACAGGGAAAGACTGGAGAAGGCCGCGGCGGATGCGGATGCAAGACTTACCGCGCTTCAGGATACATTCGAGCAGAAGAAGGATGTCTGCCGAACGGATCACGCCGCGCTGGATCATCTGGCGCCGAAGATGGAGGAGCGCCGGCTTGTCATCGAGGAAAACGACCGCATCGATTCGCTGTACAATACGTTGTCCGGAAATGTGTCCGGGTCCCGCATGGACCTCGAGACCTATGTGCAGCGTTTTTATCTCGAGCGGATCCTGGCATATGCCAATGACCGCTTTGTGGACATGTCATCGGGAGAGTTTGAACTTCGAATGATCGACAGCAATCGTGCCGGCATCGGCAAAAACAGAGGACTGGATCTTCTGGTATACTCAAATGTGACCGGACAGGAGCGTGAGGTCCGCACGCTTTCGGGCGGCGAATCCTTCATGGCGGCTCTCTCGCTGGCGCTCGGCATGGCGGACCAGATCCGGCAGACGTCAGCGTCCGTCAATCTGGACGTGATGTTTATCGATGAGGGCTTCGGATCGCTCGATGATCATTCGAGAGACATGGCCGTAAATGTGCTCAAGAGCATGGCCGGTGACTCCCGCCTGATCGGAATCATCTCGCATGTGACGGAGCTGAAGCAGGAGATCGACGACCGCCTGGAGGTAACGAGAGACGCGCGCGGAAGCCGCGCAGAGTGGAAGTGCAGCTAATGAGCTGAGGACCGGCGCTGCGCCCGGAGGCAACAAGAGAACCGGGTGGAAGCCGCGCCGAGTGGAAGTGCAGCTAACGAGCTGAGGACTGGCGCTGCGCCCGAAGGTCACGAGAAGCGCGGGCGGAAGCCGCGCCGGGTGTTCGATAAGCGCCAATTAGAGATTAGAAGCGTGAGCAGTAAGGGAGAAGTATGAGCAGTACAGGAAACAAGATGAACGAAAAACAGAATCGGCAGACGGAGAACCCGTCCCCAAAGCGCTCCGGCGGCAAGATCGATATGCTGAACGGCCCGCTTCCGGGAAAGATCCTCCTGTTTGCACTTCCGCTGGCGGTGACCGGCGTGCTGCAGCAGCTTTTCAATGCTGCCGATGTAGCGGTCGTTGGGCAGCTCGTGGACAAAAACGCAATGGCGGCCGTCGGCAGCAGTGCGCCGATCGTTGGACTGATGCTGAACCTGTTTATCGGGATCGCCCTCGGCACAAATGTGGTGATCGCCCGCTTTACGGGAAGTAAGAATCCGGAGGCGATCCACCGCGCAGTGCACACTTCGATTCTGGTCGCACTGATCTGCGGCATCGTAATGGCCGCTATCGGCTGTGCCGTAGCGAGCCCCCTTCTGCATCTTCTGGAGGTTCCGGAAAATATTTTTCCGATGTCACTTGCCTATCTCCGGATCTACATGTGCGGCATGCCGGCGATCCTTCTGTACAACTTTGAGGCAGCGATCTACCGGAGTCAGGGCGATACGAGGACTCCGCTATACTGCCTGATCATCGCCGGCGTTCTGAATGTCGGGCTCAATGTTTTTTTCGTATCGGAAGTGCATATGACGGCAGACGGCGTCGCGCTGGCAACCGTGATCTCCAATGTGGTCAGTTCAGGCGCCATGTTCATAGGGCTGCTTCGCACAAAGCTGGAGATCCGCGTCCGTTTCCCGGAATTCCGGATCGACCCGAAGGTATTGAAGCCGATCCTGCAGATCGGTGTACCGGCCGGCCTGCAGGGCTGCGTTTTTTCCGTATCCAATCTCTGTGTTCAGTCGGCGGTCAACAGCCTCGGACCGGATGTCATGGCAGCGTCGGCCGCAGCCTTCAATCTGGAGATTTTTGCGTATTATATACTCAATTCGTTCGGACAGGCGGCAACGACCTTCACCGGGCAGAATTACGCGGCGCATCAGTTTGACCGATGCCGGAAGATCCTTCGTACCGCGCTTGTCATGGACTGGATTGCGACGAGTATTCTGGCTGCGCTTCTGCTGCTCTTTGCCACACCGCTTCTTCGCCTCTTCAACAGCGATCCTGCGGTGCTTCACTACGGGCGGATCCGTATGTTTTATCTGCTGCTGCCGGAAGTGGTCAACGTTATGATCGAAGTTTTTTCCGGCGCGATGCGGGGACTCGGTCATTCGCTGGGGCCGGCGCTCGCGACCTTCATCGGTGTCTGCGGAACCCGTATCTTCTGGATCTTTGTGATCTTCCCGCTGAAGCCGACGATGGAGACGCTGATGTTCTGCTACCCGCTGAGCTGGACGATCACAGCGGCACTTCTTGTGACGCTCTACCTGATCGGCCGGCGCCGCTGGTATGGCGAGAAAAACGCCGCGGCGGCCTGACGAATATAGTGTGTGATATTACCTGGTGATATTATCTGATGATATTACCTGGTGATGTTACTTGATGATATTACCTGATGATAAGGAGGCATATATGTTAGAAATTAATACGAAGGCACCGGATTTTGAACTGCCGGATCAGAACGGAGAAACTCATAAATTATCGGATTATCTGGGAAAGAAGGTGATTCTTTACTTCTATCCGAAGGATATGACAGCGGGATGCACAAAGCAGGCCTGCGGATTCGCCGAGCGTTACCCGCAGATCAGAGAAGCGGGAGCAGTGGTCCTTGGCGTGAGTAAAGACACAGTTGCAAGTCATAAGAAGTTTGAGGAGAAATACGGCCTGCCATTTACCCTTCTTTCCAATCCCGACCTGGATGTGATTCAGCAGTACGAGGCCTGGGGCGAGAAAAAAATGTATGGCAAGACCTCTTACGGTGTGATCCGCACCACCTATCTGATCGATGAAGAAGGCATGATCATAAAGGCCTATGGCAAGGTCAAGGCCGCCGACAACCCACAGCAGATGCTTGAGGATCTGAGATAATGAAAATAATTATTTCGCCTGCGAAGAAGATGAAGGTGGAAACGGATCTTGCGGTGGGTCTGCAGGAACCGGCATTTCGTACGGAGTCAAGGCAGGTGTTGGAATATCTTTCCGGGTTAAGTTTTTCGCAGTTAAAGTCTCTCTGGGCCTGTAACGATAAAATTGTCAGCGAAAACGCAGCGCGAATCGACGAGATGCTGCATTTTCCGGAGAAGAATCTCACACCCGCGGTCCTTGCCTACAACGGCATTGCATTTACCTATATGGCGCCGGAAGTTTTTGAATACGGACAGTTTGACTATGTAGAAGAAAATCTTCGGATCCTCAGCGCTTTCTATGGTGTGCTCCGCCCTATGGATAAGGTCGCTCCTTACCGTCTGGAGATGCAGGCAAAGGCACATGTTGCGGGCACAAAGAATCTCTATGAATTCTGGGGAGATAAACTTTACAAGGCCTGCATTGACGAAAGTCGAACCATCATAAATCTTGCGTCCGGGGAATATTCAAAGTGTATTGAAAAATACCTTACCCCTGACGACCGTTACATTTCCATAAACTTCTGCGAACGGGTGGGCGAAAAACTCGTGACAAAAGGCGTTTATGCGAAAATGTGCCGCGGAGAGATGGTGCGCGAGATGGCAAGGCAGAATGTTCGTCAGGCGGAAGAATTAAAGAAGCTGGAAATACTGGGGCACAAATTTCGGGAGGCAGTATCCGGGGAGAATGTATACACGTTTGTGAGGGAACCGCAGCCCACTTCCTTCTGATGCTGCCTATTGCCGAGGAGAGTATTGTGTCACCGGTGAGAAGGTCGGAGATAGCACAAAGATGAACAAGTAACAGAGCGCGCAGCGCTTACGCCGGATGAGATCACGAGGATATTGGGTTTGGCGGGAAGCAGTTGAGCGATTAACGGATAAGCATTCATAAGAAGATGGAGGCAATTCATGGAATATACAAAACTGGGTAATACAGACATCGAGATCTCCAGGCTCTGCGTCGGCTGCATGAGTTTCGGCAAGGCAGGCACCATGCATGACTGGACACTGGATGAGAAGGAAACGGAAAAAATCGTAGCGCATGCCCTGGATCTCGGAGTCAAATTCTTTGATACGGCAAATGGTTATTCCGAAGGAACCAGTGAGGAATATCTGGGAAAGGCACTGAAGTCACATACGACCAGAGATAAGGTGGTTATCGCATCCAAGGTCTACTTCAATCCGGGAAGATTATCGCGTGAAGCGATCCACAGAGAGATCGATGGTACACTTCGCCGTCTGGGCACGGATTATCTGGATCTGTATATCATCCATCGTTTTGACTATGAAACACCGATCGAAGAGACAATGGAAGCACTGAATGATCTGGTAGTCCAGGGCAAGGTCCGGGCACTTGGTGCTTCCGCTATGTATGGATATCAGTTTTACAACATGCAGATGGCAGCGAAGGAAAACGGGTGGGCTCGTTTTGAGGCAATGGAGAATCACTATAATCTTCTTTACCGCGAGGATGAACGCGAATTGATCCCGATCTGCAAACAGATGAATGTCTCCCTCATGCCATACAGCCCGCTTGCCGCGGGACATTTGACCAGACCGTCCTGGGTTGGTGACAGTATGCGGGCAAAAACGGATCGTGTGGCAATGGGCAAGTACGATGCATATGCGGACAATGATATGCTGATCGTTGATCGTGTTCATGAGATCGCGGATGCCCATAATGTTTCCATGGCACAGATCGCTATTGCCTGGGAATGGGCAAAAGGGATCGCGTCTCCGATCATCGGGGGAACGAAAGCAAGAAACTTTGATGACGCGGCAGCTGCACGAAATGTCAAACTCACGGATGATGAGATCCATTACCTGGAAGAACCGTATCTGCCTCATAAGATTGTCGGCGCGATCAATGCGAATCCTCCGCAGGGAGTCATACTGTTAGACAAGAAATAACAGGCATTATTCCCCCTGCAATACAAAGACGGTGCCGGGGGCGACGGTGTCGTGGTATACTGAAAAGTGCCGGAAGCTTGCCGAAAGGCGGTAAGCATCGGTTGAAGTGCCGGAAACGTATCGGAGTAGCGGTAAGCATCGGCTAAAGTGCCGGAAACGTATCGGAGTAGCGGTAAGCATCGGCTAAAGTGCCGGAAACCTACCGGAGGGGAGTAAGCATCGGTTGAAGTACCGGAAACCTATCGGCTTAATGACCGCTCTGTGATTGGTCGAGGGGATTATGGTTTTTTTGAAAGGCAGGATAAGAATATATGAGATTTCACACAATAAATGAATTGAACAATTTTTCCTTTGAAGACTGTCGCATTACACAGATCAAGTGGAATGACGGCGATCTTGTCATGGAACTGGAGGGACTGATCGTTCTCCCGAAGAATTCCCAGAACGAGCGGTATCAGAAGAGTTATGCCGGAATCGTTACGGCGACTTTCACGAAGGCGCAGATCGAGGCGGCTGTGAAGGATGGTTATAAGCACTATGATGCGGACGGAAATCTGACAGAGGAGATCCCGGATCAGCGTCTGAACGATGCGGAAACGGAAGAATTGTACGAATCACTTCCCGGCGTCTGGTTCTACGACGTGCAGCCGATCGAAGAACTGACGGATGGCAGCCGCAGAGTCTACATGTTCGGCATCGAGATGCCGCGTACCAATGAGCAGGATCTTGCTGAGATCACGGATACCTATGAGCTGCGTGTATCCTTCGAGGATGCGGTTCTGGGCTGGGATCGCTACATGAACAAAGCGGAGTGAAGAGGCTGCACTCACAGATAAGGCAGCAGCTGCAGCAGGAGCAGGCAGTTTGTTGAGAAATCGTGCGTGACGGAATGCTGCGCATCATGAGAAATCGGATGTGGCGGAATGCTGAGCATCATGAGAAATCGGATGTGGCGGCATGCTGTGCATCATGAGAAATCGGATGTGGCGGCATGTTGTGCATCATGAGAATCGGGCGTGGCGGCATCGGGAAGTTCATGAAAGGCAAGAATCGATGATTCATACTGCCCGGCATCGGAATGCTTGAATGTTAGAGAAGCCGATGCCTCAAATTCAGGGAAATGGAAGAAAGCTGAATCGGGATTTGCTTCTTTATTTTATCTCGATGCCTCGGCTTTGATTTGGTGAGTAAAAAGGCATCGACAAAACTTCTCCTTGATATTTCTCGATGCTAGGCCGAAGCCGAAGCAACAAATCAAGCCGGAATGAGCAACGATCGATGCAACGCGAAATAGAAATTGATGCTTGCCAAAGCCGAAGCAACAAATCAAGCTGGAACGAGCATCGATCGATGCAGCGCGAAATAGAAATTGATGCTTGCCAAAGCCGAAGCAACAAATCAAGCCGGAACGAGCAACGATCGATGCAGCGCGAAATAGAAATCGATGCTAGGCCGGAGCCGAAGCAACAAATCAAGTCGGAAAGAGCATCGATCGATGCAGCGTGAGATAGAAATCGATGCAGTGATATGGAGAGCGGATCCATGAAGTGTTCGAATTGCGGCGCCAACTATGAGGACGGGCGCGCGGAATGCCCCTTCTGCGGAACGGAGAATGTTCCGGTAGTGGAAGCGGAGCAGAGAGAATATGTAAAGAAGCTGAAGAAAGCGGCCGGAGACCAGAAATATGTCCCGTACCAAGCGGGGCAAAAGGCCGAGAAGAAGACCGGCAGGGTACTTAAATGGGTCCTTCTGCTCATTCTGGCGGCGATGCTTGTCACCGCTGTGTTCTCCGTAATCCGAAGCCGGACGTCTTATTCCAGGCTGCAGAGTCGGAAGGCGGAACTGGAAGCCATGTATCAGGCGGGGGAGATCAAAGAACTCGATGCCTATATGCAGAAACACGACCTGATGGGAAAAGATACTTTTGTAAAGTATGCGGAGATGGCGGATCTCTATGAGTGTCTGGACAGCGCGGAGATCAACACGAAAGAGCATGTGGAACAGATCCGCAGAGACAGCGGGTCGATGAGTACGAAAGAGCTGCGTGATGCCTACACGGAAGTGGTCGAGGGCGATATTTTCCGTTGTTTCCGTGTTCTGTCGATCACGGAGGGCTGGGAAGCGGATGGCTACATCTATGACCAACAGGAAGTGGCGGAAGATTTTCATTCCCGGGCGGAGGAGATCCTTCGGGACATCTATCAGCTGACGGAAGAGGAAATCGCCGACGGAACAAAAGCCTATACGTACGATAAGTACTATACGGAAATTGCAGGGGAGGCAATCGAGAGACTCGCGGGGTGAGTTATAAAAATCACGAATCGAACGAATCTGAAATCGCGAATCGAACGAAGCCGAAATCGCGGAGCGAGCGAAGCCAAAATTGCGAATCGAACGAAGCCGGAATCGCGAATCAAACGAAGACGGAACCGTGAAACGCAACGAGGTCGGAATCGTGAAGCGAACAATATCGGTATCATGAGGGGAGCAAATTCATGAAGTGTAAGAACTGCGGGGCGACGTTTCCAACGATCAGGATGACCTGCCCCTTCTGCGGCACGGAAAACGCGCTCGGAAAGCTGTGGGTCCACGAGCGGACGGAAGCGGAACAGAAATTCGAGGAGGAGAGGCGGAAGGCGCAGAAGAAAACTTCTCCGTATGTATATAATCGTGTGATCACAAGGATCCTGGTGGTGGAGGGTGTGATCGCCCTCGTGCTTGCAGTGATCTTTGTTCTCGGTTCGGCCTATGGATACGACGCGGTCAGAACCGCAAAAAATAAGGATCTCAAACATAATGAGGCGAAACTCACCGAAGAAGCGGCCTCCTATTTTGACAGCGGCAATTATGAGGCGCTGCAGAGACTGATCAGTGAGAACGAGATCTATTCCGATACAAACATCTACGGATACCCCGAAACGTATGATCGGGAGCTGGATCCGGACGGTGAGAAGCGGGATCAGTGGGAACAATACCTGGAGACGGCGGACCTGTGGGAGGTGAATGACCGCCTTCGCAGTGATATCATGCAGGCGCTGGAGTGGATCCCGGAGAAGGGAGAGAGCGCGAAGGATACGGAACTCCTGGATACGTATCTCTATTCCGCCGTTTTTTCCTGTTACTTCCAGTTGAATTGGGAAGAGTATTACCGACAGGATCGGCTGCCGGAGGACTTTATAGCAGGGCAGGCCAAATATGTGGATCTGGCGAACTCTTTTTTGAAAAACTACCTGCACATGCCGGATGATCTCTACAAGGAGGGGCAGGCGGCCATCGAAAAAGTTGACTTTGTGGGCTGGAAGCAGCGCCTGATCACGGAGTTGTCCCGGATAAACGGCTGGGAGGTCGCACCGGAATTCCGGGAAGGAGGCGATGCGTCATGAGAGAAAAACGTTTTTCCGGGCAGCCGTCTGTGCTCATGATGGGCATCAAGACGATAGCGGTCCTCGCACTGACCTTCTTGCTCCTGCTTCTGATCCTGATAGGTTTTATGGGGATCAATGTCGTGACAGGCGAGGATGACAAGGCGCGGTCCATTGAATACTGCTACTATTTCTATAACCAGAAGCAATATGGGTCTCTGAAAACAGCGCTCAAGAACGTGGATGCGACACGCGGCGATGAGTTCGATCTCTTCTGGGAGATCACCGATGCCTGCGAGGATTATTCCGAATGGAAGAGTTTTGCCGGCGCGGAGGAATATGAAGCGCAGGCGGATAAAGCCGCGGAAGCAGTCATCGCGAATTACGAAAACTGTCAATACAAGGAAAACAGTCCCATGTTGAAAAAGTGGGCGGAAGAGGTGAAGAATGATGAATGAGAACATGAGAAAACGCAACGAGCTGCTGGCGCAGACAACGATCAAGGGACTCAAATCCCGCAACATCGATGCTTTCTATGCGGCATCAAAGGAAGAGGCGCTGAAGATCGCGCTGGATCTGATCCCGGAGGGAAGCAAGATCACGATGGGCGGCGGTATGAGCGTGCATGAGATCGGCCTGGCCGAGGCGCTGCAGGAAGGAAACTATGAGTTTCTGGACAGGGACAAGGTCGAGGATAAAAGAGCGGCCATGCTCTGGGCCTATGATGCGGATTATTATCTGGCTGGGGTCAATGCCATGACCCGGGACGGCGTGATCGTCAATATCGACGGCAACTCCAACCGCGTCTCCGCGATCGCGCAGGGACCGAAGCATGTTCTCTTCATCGTCGGCATGAACAAGATCTGCGACGATCTGGACGGGGCCATGAAGCGCGCGAGACACGTCGCCGCGCCTGCCAACGCGCAGCGCTTCCAGATCGATACGCCCTGCAGGAAGACAGGAACCTGCTTTGACTGCAAATCCCCCGATACGATCTGCTGCAACTTCCTGATCACCCGTTTCTCACGGCACGAGGGAAGAATGAAGGCGATCATCGTCAACGATAACCTGGGATTCTGAGCGGCGAGCGACGTGGTGGCTCCATGCCTGGGACTGCCACAAGCAACGTACTACAGCGTGAGCATGCAAGAGGACTGCCACCGCAAAGACGCTCGCGCTCTACTCAGCTCGCAGCGCCACGTAATGCACCAGAATACGGTGCATAAGTGCCGGCGGCTTCATAAGCTTTGCTTATGGCAGTCCTCTTGCCATGCTCCTGTCTGTGTCTACTGTGCTTTGTTTGTGGCAGTCCTTGGAAAATGTGGCTGCCACTGCCATCGCGAAGAATCGTCGCGGCGCAGTAAAAAACGGCTGCCACACAAGCTTTATCAGCAAGTGTGACAGCCGTTTTTGTTGTACTGCCGGCGACCGGGATCGAACCGGTACGGGTATCGCTACCCACGGGATTTTAAGTCCCGGGCGTCTGCCTGTTCCGCCACGCCGGCGCGGAACGTCCTACAGAACATTCAACAGACAGATTATACAGTATTTTTTTTGCGATTGCAACCTTTTTGAAGGGGTGCTTTTGCGCCGCTTTTGCTGCCGTGCCGTGCCGATCCTGATACCGCTTTTGCTGCCGTGCCGTGCCGATCCTGATACCGTTTTTTCTTCCGGGGAGCAGGATCCGAAAAGTGCAGCGGAAGAAGGTGTTGAATGTACTTAATAAAATACGTGGCAAAAAGCACCAAAAAAATTGATTTAAATCAAAGAAAGAAAGCCGTTTCTACAATAATATACAAACATGCAAAAGATGGTTGACAGTTCGAATTCCTGTAGCTACAATGACCTTATCCCGTATGACTGACGGAAGTGGATAAACCACATGGAGTACGGGATTCGGAAAGCCGACCGTCTGGGCAAAGAGGTGCTCAGTGCGTGCGGGTTTTTTTCATGTTAGGATAAAATCATGAGAAAACGGACGCCTGGCAAATTGTTATCAGAGGAGGATACTGATATGGAAATGAGAGAACAGTGGAACGGCTTTGAAGGCCGCCTTTGGAAAGAAGAGATTAATGTCAGAGACTTTATTCAGAATAACTACACCCCCTATGACGGTGATGAGTCATTCCTGGAGGGCCCGACCGAGGCAACCGATAAACTGTGGGGTGCTCTGCAGAAGCTGCAGAAGGCCGAGCGTGCGAAAAACGGCGTCCTCGATATGGACACTTCCATCGTATCGTCTCTTACATCCCACGGACCGGGATATATCAACAAATCCATGAAGGATCTGGAGCAGATCGTCGGCCTGCAGACCGATAAGCCACTGAAACGCGCATTCATGCCGTACGGCGGCGCGAAGATGGCAGAGCAGGCTTGCTCGACCTACGGATATCAGGTCGATCCGGAACTGCACAAGATCTTCAATGAATATACCAGAACACACAACACAGCCGTTTTTGACGCGTACACACCGGAAATGAAGCTGGCGCGTCACAACAAGATCATCACCGGTCTTCCGGATACCTACGGCCGCGGCCGTATCGTCGGTGACTACAGACGTGTCGCTCTGTATGGAATCGATCTGCTGATCCAGGCGAAGGAAGAGGATTTCGCAAACTGCGGCAGCGGTATCATGACCGATGACATCATCCGTCAGCGTGAGGAGATCGCTCTGCAGATCCGCGCCCTGAAGGGCATGAAAGAGATGGCTGCCATCTACGGTTTCGATATCTCCGAGCCGGCAAAAACGGCGAAAGAGGCTGTTCAGTGGCTGTACTTCGGATACCTCGCTGCGATCAAGACGCAGAACGGCGCCGCGATGAGCGTCGGCCGTGTTTCCACCTTCCTGGATATCTACATCCAGCGTGATCTGGACAACGGTACCCTCACCGAGAAGGAAGCACAGGAACTGATCGACCATATCACCATGAAATTCCGTATGGTCAAGTTCGCCCGCATCCCGAGCTACAACCAGCTCTTCTCCGGCGATCCGGTATGGGCAACTCTGGACGTAGCCGGCCTCGGTCAGGACGGACGTTCCATGGTAACAAAGACCGATTTCCGTTTCCTGCGAACCCTCGAGAACATGGGACCGAGCCCGGAGCCGAACCTGACCGTTCTGTACTCCGAGCGTCTGCCGGAAGCCTTCAAGCGTTATGCCGCTTACATCTCGATCGAGACAAGCTCCGTGCAGTACGAGAACGACGATGTAATGCGTCCGGTATGGGGCGACGATTACGCGGTATGCTGCTGTGTATCCGCTACGCAGACCGGTAAAGAGATGCAGTTCTTCGGCGCGCGCGCTAACCTCGCGAAGTGCCTTCTGTACGCGATCAACGGCGGTGTTGACGAGAAGACCGGCATGCAGGTGGGGCCGGAGTTCGCGCCGATCCGCGACGAGTATCTGGATTACGATACCGTCATGAAGAAATACGACAAGATGATGGACTGGCTCGCAGGTCTGTACGTAAACGTGCTCAACCTGATCCAGTACATGCATGACAAATACTACTACGAAGCAGCGGAGATGGCTCTGATCGATACCGATGTGCGCCGCACCTTCGCGACAGGAATCGCAGGCTTCTCCCATGTTGTCGATTCCCTGTCTGCGATCAAGTACGCCAAGGTAAAAACGATCCGCAACGAGAAAGGTATCGTCGTTGATTACGAGACCGAAGGTGACTTCCCGTGCTACGGAAACGATGATGACCGCGCCGATGATATCGCCGTATGGCTGCTGAAGACCTTCATCACGAAGATCAAGAAGTTCCATACTTACAGAGATGCGGAGCCGACCACTTCGATCCTGACCATCACCTCCAATGTTGTATACGGAAAAGCTACCGGAAGCCTTCCGGACGGCAGAAAAGCCGGCGCACCGCTCTCTCCGGGAGCTAACCCGAGCTACGGCGCAGAGAAAAACGGTCTTCTCGCATCCCTCAACTCTGTTGCGAAGCTTCCGTACACCTGGGCGCTTGACGGAATTTCCAACACCCAGACCATCAATCCGGACGCTCTCGGCCACAGTGAGGAAGAGCGCGTCGGTACACTGGTACAGGTAATGGACGGCTATTTCAACCAGGGTGCGCATCACCTGAACGTGAACGTATTCGGCGTAGAGAAACTGATCGATGCGATGGAGCATCCGGAGAAAGAAGAGTACGCAAACTTCACCATCCGTGTATCCGGTTATGCCGTTAAGTTCATCGACCTGACCAAGGAGCAGCAGATGGATGTAATCTCCAGAACCTGCCACGGTACACTGTAATGAACACAGCAGAACCTAATGTATCCGCGGAAAAAACTGCCGCACCGCTGACAGGCCGCGTGCACTCGCTGGAGAGTTTCGGCTCCGTGGACGGACCTGGTGTCCGCTATGTGATCTTTCTGCAGGGGTGCAACCTGCGCTGCCGCTTCTGCCACAACCCGGATACGTGGAGTCTCACCGGCACCAGTGTGCGGGAAATGACGGCCGATGAGCTGATCCGGACGGCATACCGTTATCGGACCTACTGGGGAAAGAACGGCGGGATCACTGTCAGCGGCGGGGAACCGCTTCTGCAGATCGATTTTCTGATCGAGCTTTTCCGCAAGGCGAAGGAGAAGAAGATCCACACGGTGCTGGATACCGCGGGACAGCCCTTCACGAGGGAGGAGCCGTTTTTCTCAAAGATACAGGAACTGATGAAATATACCGATCTGGTCATGCTCGACATTAAGCAGATCGATGACGCGATGCACCGGGAGCTGACCGGACGGACGAACAGCAACATTCTGGATTTCGCGAAGTGGCTTGATGAGATCGGAAAACCCGTCTGGATCCGTCACGTCCTCGTGCCGGGCGGCTCGGACAACGATGAATTGCTGCACCGGCTGCGCGCGTTCCTTGATACGCTGCACAACGTGGAGCGAACGGAGATCCTTCCGTACCATACGCTCGGCGCCTTTAAATGGAAGTCACTCGGCATTCCTTACCCGCTCGAGGGCGTGGATCCGCCAACGAAGGAGCGTGTGCGGAACGCGGAGGAGATCCTGGGGATCCGCTGACGGCTGGCGCGGTACGTGAGACTCTGGACGGAAGAAACCTGGGAATCCGCGGGATACACGAATATTACAATTGACACAAGGGGCACACAACTGGTAGGATTTCTACTGTTGTGTGCTTTTTTTTGTAGTAGAGGGAGAAATTACGTGTCAAAGAAAGAACTTACCAAGCGTTACATTGTTTTTGTTATCGGTCTGTTTATCAATGCTCTCGGCGTTGCCCTGATCACCAAATCAAATCTCGGAACATCCCCGATCTCCAGTATCCCGTATGTCCTGAGCCTGAAATTCAAGCCGACTCTCGGCATCTTCACCATTTATTTCAGCATCCTGCTGATCGTCCTGCAGATCCTTATTCTGGGAAAGAAATTTCAGAAATCCAGTCTTCTGCAGTTTCCGGTCTCCATTGCCTTCGGTTATTTCATCGATTTCTGCATGTGGCTCTTCACCTGGCTCAACCCGGAAAGCTACGTATCGCGCTTCGTATCGATCCTGATCGGCTGCATTGTCCTCGGCTTCGGCGTGTATATCGAAGTGATCGCCAATGTGGTCATGCTGCCGGGCGAGTCCTTTGTCCGCGCCGTGACGATCCGTTTTCACACGCAGTTCGGAAAAACAAAGATCGTCTTCGATACGACGATGGCGGTCTGCGCGGGTATCCTGTCCTTTCTGTTCTTCGGAAAATTGAACGGAATCGGAATCGGAACCATCATCGCCGCGCTTCTGGTCGGTTTCATTGCTCATCGATTTGGCAAATTCCTGCCCAAACTGCCGGATATCCTGTTTAAATAAATACAGTGCAAGCCGGTTCGTGACGCAGGCATACATTTCATGGAAATTCTGTTCGTAAGGTTGGGCGGTGCCCGCTGCATATGGAAAAACATAGAGACGGGAATTCTTATTTGATGTATAATGGTCATACAATTTATCAGAGTTTGAACGGTTGAAAGATGCTTCCGTTTGACAGAAAGGAGAAACTATGAAGGATGTTCAGGGTTTTTTCATGGATCTGATTACGAATAAAGTATTGATCTCCGCGCTCCTGGCATGGGCCGTGGCACAGGTCTCCAAAGTCCTGCTGGATGTTGTGAAGGGAAGCTTCACCGTAGACCGGCTTACGGGCAGCGGCGGCATGCCCAGTTCTCATTCCGCCACTTCGCTCGGCCTGATTACGGCGACAGCTCTTACCTACGGTGTCGGCGGCTTCGAGTTTCCGATGGCTTTCTTCTTCGGCATCATCGTCATCTATGACGCGATGGGTGTGCGCATGGAGACGGGGCGTGAAGCACAGGTATTGAACAAGCTCCGCGAGCGCGATCTTGCGGAGGGGAAGGAACCGCTCTTCAATAAACCGCTTCGCGAGAAGATCGGACATACACTTCCGGAGATCATTGTGGGAGGTCTGATCGGCATTGCCGCTGCACTGATCGTCTGCCTGGCGATCCTCGCATAATATAAATATTGATGGAATGTTCACAGATCATACACAGACTGAACATGGGAAGGACACAACTCACCCGTATACTATGAACCATAGAAACAACAAATTACTTTTTTCGTTTCTTTTTCATATATCCGGTGAGTAACCGGAATCTCCTTCCTTTATAAAAAAACGGCCGCTTGCTTGAGCGGTCGTTTTTTATTGGGGTTACAGGACAAAAGCGAGCCGGTGAAAAAACGTGAGCGTCCAGCGGCCGGGAATAGAGTTGTGAGCACAAACAAAGACCGATGCATTTCTGCACCGGTCTCTGTTTGTTAATTTAAAATGAGGGGGGAGATAGTGAGTGGTTAATCAACTATCTTGATACAAAGTATACAGAGTGAATGTGACAGAAATATGGATGCCGGCTAAAAGAATTATAAAATTTCTAAAATCAAAATTCAGAAACGGTGAAGATTGTTTTTATTTAGAACGCGCCGCGCTATTTTCATAAAATGCCTTCCGTGCTAGTATATTAGCCGACTGAACACATTTCGGCGCAGCAACATTTAAGTAGGAAGGTGAAACTTTGAAGTACATGAAACAGTTCACGATCATTCTGATCGTGACTTGCATCGGTGAATTTCTGAACCACTTTATCGATCTGCCGATCCCGGCGAGCATTTACGGACTCGTTCTGATGCTGATCCTGCTTGTGACGAAGGTCATCAAGCTGGAGAGCGTCGACAAGACGGCGGAATTTCTGATCGAGATCATGCCGGTGATGTTTATTCCGGCAGGTGTCGGGCTCATTACAGCCTGGGGTGACCTGAAGCCGGTCGTCATTCCGATCGTCATCATTTCAATCGTTTCAACGTTTCTGGTTATGGCCGTAACCGGTAAGGTCGCGGATTTCGTGATCGGCAGGGATGCGGAATCGAACGCGGAATCGTGGGCAAATGAGGAGTCGAGCGGAGATACGGAAGTGAATGCGGATGTGAACGTGGAATCAACCGCGAATGACGGGCTGAATGCGGACACAGAAGCGAATGCGGATGCGGGATTGAGCGCGAACGCGGAAACAAGTGCGGATACGGAGGATGAGAAAGTATGAGTGGAGAATTGATTCAGAGTTCTGCTACTGTCGGTGTAGTCCTCAGCATGATCACATACGGACTCGGCGTGTGGCTTCGGGCAAAAACAAAGAAGGATTTTTTTAATCCTCTGATGATCTCGATCATTGTATGCATTGTTGTACTCAATGTTTTTCACATTGACTATGAGAGCTTTAACGCAAGCGCGAAATATCTGAGCTACCTGTTGACACCGGCGACGGTCGCTCTGGCGATCCCGCTGTACAAGCAGATGGTGATCCTGAAAAAGAATATCAAGGCGATCCTGATCAGCACGATCGCGGGCGCGCTGACTTCGATGGGATCGATCCTTGCCATGTCGATGCTCTTCGGCCTGTCTCACGAATATTATGTGACGATGCTG
>Ga0326513_10000118_pt1 | contig 60534 bp, 75 predicted proteins | sample 2_2465_0518_D_FD_203654 | JGI IMG/M metagenome (GOLD analysis project Ga0326513, IMG submission 203654) | Bovine rumen microbial communities from UC Davis, California, United States - 2_2465_0518 | ecosystem: Host-associated > Mammals > Digestive system > Stomach > Rumen | place: USA... | reverse complement strand
ATTAAGTTTTAACATTTCTTGTTATTAAAAATTTGTAATCTGGGATTGCCTCTATCAAATCAGCACACCTACTCGAAAATCCGCTCTTCTTTGAGCCTGTTCCACTAAAATAGTTCATTAGAATATCGTAAAGAATATCAGCAAATTCTTTTAGTAAGTTTTGGACTTGTCCAACTTGATTGTTCTCTGAAAAATTATTTATTTCCGGCAGTCCTGCCATAAAGATTTTTTGATTTGTGCTTTCGTTGATGACCTCAAAGAAATGGGTGCTATCGACAGCGGTAATAAGACCATCTATTCCGATAGTGGTCTTTTTTGAATACTCAAAGGTGCGCCTATAGACCCAAGCGGTTCTTACATCGCCACTAAAACTCAGCCATCGACCTTGATATTGATAACTTCCCTGCCATACCGCAAGTACTTTGTATGACCCAGCAGGCAAGTTTACTGAACATTGGAAATTCGCATAGCCCGAACCAGACTCTTTGCTTTTTCCACTGAACGTCATAGTCTTTTTTGCAGAAGTGTAATATGCAACGCCCGAAGTACTCTTTATCACGATCCATACATAATTACCGAAATCTTGATTAGGATAAGACCCTGCAACAGTTACTTGAAGATTTGTACCGACAACTTGCAGCGAGGTAAATTCTATTTTCCCGCTTCGAGGCATATCAAATGTAAATGCCGTAATAAACTGCTCATACATTTCTTGTGCCACGTGCATATCGTTCTTTGCTCCGCTTATAGCAGGTGAGTCGGGTTGTACAGGCGCATATTGGCTTATCTTGTCATTGACAACACATACTTTCAGATTGTTTTCGGTTGCGGCACTGCCTTGATATATCTTCATTCCGCTTTCTGCATCTATATCAATGATACCGCTCACCGTATTGCCGTTATAGACCTTGACTCTCGCTTTCTGCTTGTCTATACTGAACACACCTATCTTTGCCGTTCCGTCTTTCTTAAAAAGCGTGGTAATATCATTCTTACCTAATTCAGACACGTTTCTATTCTTTTGTGCGAGTGCGTTTTGGTAAGACCCTCTATTAGCATCTACATCAGCCCACAAAAGGATATTATCATCTTCAAGACCGCTCATTCCTGCGTGAGTCTTATCGTCTGTGCCTTTGAGCATAAGTACATTGGTCATAACCATACCGCCACTTACTTCCGTTGTGCCTTTTAGAGCATCAGTTAGGTGCTTGATATACTCTTTGTAGAACTCTGCCGAATGGCTACCCTCATATAATGCAAGGTTAGTAAAACGCAACTCATTACCATTGGTAGAGCCTGCGACACCGGCATAGATAAGCAGTGAATAATTTGTTCCGTCAGCAGGCACTGTTATATGGCACATCTGCCTACCGTCTTTTATATCCAAATCATTGCGTTGTGTTGAACTATTGCCGTTCCATAGTAATACAGTAAACTTGGTAGTCGTACCGCTACTATTGAGTTTCTCTGCTTTATCTACGCAAAATGTATATTCTCTACCATTGACAAGATATTCGAAATTAACTGCGACATCACTACCCACCTTGCCAACCAACACCCCATACTTGTGTGTCTGCGTGGCGGAGGCTTTGATAGTATATGGATTGACCTCTCCTATAAGGTTCTGACCACTCTCGCCTGCATTGGCATTGATAGCATCGGAAATAGCATTGAGGATATTGATATTCTCATCATAGTAGGTCTTGAACTTGTTATTGAAAGTTGTGGCATTGATATTGCTTGTGATTGCCATCGCCTGCTCGCTTATCGCACCACCCACACCTATCAGTCCTCTCGTTCCGCTCTTCCCTAACAAGTATTCTTTTAGAGCATTGTAGGCAGTGTCATAAGCTGTTGTAGCTACTTGATACTTGATTGCTTGCACCCTATTCTTGGCATATTCCGACTCAATCTCTAACCACTCTCTTTTAAGGTCTAATTTCTCCATCGGTGTAAGCTTGCTGTCGCTCGCCATATCGCTGAGGTTCTGCAATGCTGTTTCAGCTTTGGCTTTTACTGCGCTAATATCAACAGAAAGTGTTTCGGTGGTATTCTCTACCTCTTTTATGCGCTCTAATGCCGCTTGGAACTGCGGGTCATCAGAAAGTACAAAAGAGATATTACCCTCAATCACTGCACCATTACGTGCTATTATTCTTGGTGGCTTGCTCTGCATATCTATGATAAGACTGCGAGTAGGGTCTTGTATAACCTCTGTGGTTATCGTTCCGCCTGCTATCTGCGTATATCCGTTGCTACGATTGAAAACACGATAGCTCGTGCCATCAGTATCTTCAAACTCTGATGATAGAATACCCAATAACAGATATTCCGTGTTGCTCTCTATCGAGTTATTAGCGCAATAGTCCATATCGAAGAGGCACATCTCGGCATCTTCGTTTTCGGCAATGCAATGAGCATATAAGTAGTATGGCTTCTCTCTATTGCCTGCGTCATTAACACTCTCGGATGAGTTATTGCAGGTATGCAAATCGTCTATCGGGTTGATATACCACCTGCCCTCGTGTTGGTCTATCCAATCTTTCTGCGTATGTTGCAGTACGCCATTACCTATTTTCAAGTGGTGGAAATGGTCGGGATTGCCGACTATGCCCATATCGCTTTCATTGACACAGCGTATGTCGCTTGTGAAAGCGAATTGATTTTTCTCCACTCCTACCAACATCATCTCTGTGGTTAGGCTATCGAGCATTTCTGCCATTTCCGTTGCATCATGCCACCCTCTGCGTGAGAGATTGACTGTGCGTTGGTCAAGTCCGCCTATTTGCCCCGTGTGTTCACCTATAGCGGCATTGATTTCGCTGATTGTACCCTCCATTATGGCACTCGCAAGAGAGAAAGAAACGGCACTCGGTGAGGTTAAACCAAAAGAGTATGAAATAACACGACTAATAAACTTGGCATCGCTGACAAAGATTTCGGAAGTTACCTCAAACCGCCTGCCTAAATATACATCATAACCCTCAAACACTCCCTCATCTGCAACACACTTTACCTCTGGGCGTGTGTTTTCCAACTCTATCAAGTCATCATAGACTTTTTGAGCAAGTTCGTCTTTGGCTATATCAATAAACTCATCGGGCATCTTCATATTGAAAAGGGCAAACTCATCACCTACTTTGGGTACGAAATTGCCGCTCGGAATAAGTGTCCCCTCTGTAATATCCCCATCAGCCACGATAGTAAACCGCAGTGAGTATGCTTTTACTCCCTCGTCTTTAGTGGTCTTATTCGTGATTTCAAACTCCCTGCCGTTAAGCAGACCGCTCTCAAAAATTACTGATAACGTTTCTGCCTCAATAATCTTTATTGGGAACATTCCGATATTAGCAAGTACCGATTTGGGATATTTATTTTCGTCAATCGCCACACCCTCTATTGTGAAGCGTGGTTGCAGTTGCCCGTCTATACGTTTGGTCTGCTCCAAGACGCTCGTTATTTTGAAGTGGCATTGAGGATATACATCATCATAGAACGTTGTTATTTCGATACCTGTATCTACTTTGGGGTCGGGATTGGTTACTGCTCCGTCTTTATCTACTCCGAGCAAGACATTGTTACCACTTTTGTCTTTGACGATATAAGCTCCTGTGAACCCCTGCGCACGCATATCCGCATCCGGCATAGTAACACCATTCCATATAACGCTATGGTTAGGATCAAGGCGTAATCTTTTACCGTATGACACCATCATCTGCGTATTAACATCAGTACCCATATTCTTAACCATATTGCGGTCAGAACCAAAGGGTATTATACGCTGAACAATGCCATTCCACTCCTGCGCATATTCGCACGAGAGCAGACCACCACTCAAATAAGGGTGCAGGTCTTTATTTACGCCGGTGTTGGCATATTCCTCATCACTGACTTGCAAGATAGAATTGTCAGTGTCCTCACACTTGCAGATATGAAGTGTGAAATCGTGATTGGCATTTTCTTCTATAAACCATTCCGTTTCTTCATATCCATTTGCTATTGCGGTCAGCGCATCGGCTATATTAGTGCCACTGAAAGAGAAAGTAACAAGGTCGGTATCTTTTGTAAGTTTCGCATTAGAAGCGTTGGCTACGAGCGATTGCAGGCATTGCTTGTAGTATAGTCTATCATTGGAAATACGTTGTGCGGCTTGTTCGATAGAGCCTATCATCATTGTGTAGATAGTTTCAAGTGTGCCATTGATATTTATTTCCGGTTCGTTCCACGTTTCATTGACAACCTGCACGTGTCGAAAGCAGATATGTTTCGTGAGCATATTAGCAAGGCTGACAAAGCGCATATCGTATGAATAGTGCGCTGCCCTCACTCCATTGCTATCACGGAATGACCCATTATTCTTTGGTCGGTATGTTTCTTTGAGAAAGAAAGTCTGTCCGTTGTATTCTATGAACGAGAAAGCATCAAACTGAATACGCTTGTCAAAGTCGAAAACCAAACGCACATAGTCATCTCCCATTATCGTGGCACTACGCTCGCATTTGTCAGTAACAGGGAACATCCACTCTGATTGCTCTTCACCATTTTTGTCGGTATAGGTGATAAGCTGACCTTGATACACCTGCTTTTTGCCATTGGCAGAAAGTGTCGGTGCAAATATAACTATGTCGGAAATAGGTTGTATCATAATGTTAGTGTTTTATGTATGCCGGTATAGAGCGATTGGCAGGATTAGGCTCGGTGAATTTGATTTGTAGTGTACATATTCCACAAGCCCCGAAGTTAGTGTATTTGTCAATACTTTCGAGCCACAAGCGATAGCATTTGCCGAGATTGGGAATATAGAGTTCGTTGATGCCGGTATTGTCCTTGCCCCATTTCAACACCTCTTCGAGTTGGTCTTTTGCTCGTTCCAACTCATACAGAGAGGCGGTCTGCAATACGAAAGGCAGTATAACAGTACGCTTATCTTTGTATCGCTTGTCTGGTGTCGTTACTATACGAGTTCCGTCTATGGCTTTGTTATCGTTGGTAACAGTCTTTTTATAACCGCCGAAAGCTTGTATGGCATTCAACGTCCCATTGGTAGGCGTGAGGTTATATGCTGATATTTCCACGCCATTGAGCAACATTTTAATATCTTCTATCATTTGTTCGAGCGTATTTTAATGCGTGATGTGTTAGACTTATTCAGAACTTGGCATTTTGCAGCGTTTTTGATGCGAATATCAGCCGTACAAGTGCCAAATGTGCATAGGTTCATATTTGTGTTGTCCTGCAATAGGAAATGTGTAATAGTCGGTTTTGAGAGTATGACCGTCAGATAACAACGCCCAAAACATATTATACTCTTTTTGTCGGGGTCAGTGAGTGCAATGTTTTGGTCGAGATAGCAACCGCAAGCATTAAAGACCTCTAACTCATCAGCAAACCACTTGCGAATAAATCTTGTACCTGAAAAATCTTTCTTCCATATATCCCAGACATATTTATGAAGTACATTAACTAATTCGTATATGTTTGTTGCGGCATTAAGGTCTTGCCGAGCATCTTCACAAAGGAACTCCCCATATTTGGTGAATAGGTCATCCCTTATTTCTTTATACTTTTCTCTACGCATAATTTATAGTCTATTAGTGTTTTGTTCTATGGAACGCAGTCTGCGGTTTGTTTCTTCAAGTCTGCCCGTGTTATCAGCTATGATGCGCAGTTGGTCAAGTTGGTTTTGCGCTATCTGTGTGCCGAGATTGACATCTTCTTGAATAGTCTGCATTAGGCTTGTCTTAAGTCTATCGCTAATACTTAATTCCGTTAGTAATGCCTGCATCTCTTGTGCGCTTGCTACCACATTTGCTCCCTCTATCTGCAAGGCTGTAAAGCGAGCATTTAACTCATCAGCCGTATCTTGCGACATACTCTCAAATCCTCCTTTACTACCTTGATTATCGGCATCGGTTAGTAACCCCATTTCGTCCATCATATCGTAATAGGCTTCGGCTATTCGTTGTGCGCCGGCAGACGCATTGTCCATCATTTCCATTATCTCCGAAATCTCTTGTTGTGTCAGCTCACCATCGTCAGCTCGTTTGTTCATCTCATTGAATACCCCCTCAAACTGCTTTTCGAGTTGTAAAGCGAGCTGTTTTTTCATCATTGAAGTCATTAGGTCATTGAGCATATCATTCCACGTGTCAGAAATGCCCTCTTTGCCATTCTCAAACCCATCAACAAGACTGTCAGCAAGACTCTCGGAAAAACTTTGCAGGTCGGTCGTAAGCAACTCCTCTCTCAACTGATTAAACAACTCTGCCTGCTCATCTTCGAGGTCATTAAGCCCATCTTTAATATCATTAACCTGCTCTTTGGCATCTTTGGCTTTCTTACTATCTGAACCATGCTTACTTGATTGTCGTTGATACAATTCTTCCGCTTGTAGTAATGCCTTTCTCTGCTCAACAATAATCCTATTATAGTCTTTGGCAGCATTTGCCATACCCTTGTAATAGTCAACACCTGCCTTGTTTTGATATGAGCGTTGCAGTTCCTCGTTCCTGCGCTTCAGCTCATCAACCTTTTCGAGTTGATCATCTATCGCCTCTTGCATCTGTGCCGACTTGGAATACTTTGTTGCAATGTCCACTATGGCTTGTATAGCCTGTATGGCGAGTGATATGATAGTGAGTATGACGGACGCTTTTTCAACGGTTGATATAGCTGAAGCCGCACCTGCTGCCGTACTCTCCATAGCCTTACTTGTGAACTGCACAAGTTCCTTTATTCCATTGACATTATTAACAGCGAAATCCACAACTGTCTTCATTGTGTCGAGGGCTTTCTTGGACTTCTTGTTAAGCGCATTGCCCATAGTGTTGGCAAGCGCATTAAGGGCTTGGTTTGCTTTTCCTAAAGACTGACTCACAACATCCCATTTCTGCTCTTTCGTCAGTTTCTTGGTTTGTGCTGTGCCTTGTTTTAAGGCTGTATTAACTTGAGCTTCTACATTCTGCCTTTGCTTGCCCAACTTGATGAGCTGTGAGTCGGCAGACTGAATCTGCGCAGTCAATTCTTTTTCTTTTCTGCGCAACTCGTTCAGTCTTTCTTGTGCTCCCTCTTTTCCTGCCGCCAAATCTGCCTCTGCGGTGGCTATCTCGGCATATATGCCGGTCGGTTCAATAGTGTTACCCTCTTCATCGGTCTGCCCTTGTGTTCCTAACTGCGTAATGGCATTATTCTTGGTACTCTCAAGAATTTTGATTTGGGCATCTAACTGTTGTAATGCCTCTTCACCTATCTGTTGTATATTCTCCCATACAGCTGTGGAAAGAGCAGATGTCAGATTGGCTGATATGTCGGCTGCTATACTTTCTACATCGTCAATACCATTCTGCTCTTGCAGTTGGTTTTTCTGAGTCTGATAGACCTGTTCTACTTGCTCTTGCGACAATGCCGACTCACCCTCACGAATAGCTCTTAATTGTTCTGCTTTCCATTCTTCCAACTCGACTATTTTTTCAACATAGTTGGTATAAGCATCTATATCAGTACTCATATCTTCATAAGTACCGGCTTGTTCTGAAGCTCGTTTGGCATTCTCCATCTTTTGGTCATAGTTGGCTGCGGTAAGTTCCGCTTTGCGGTCATAGTTCTTTATTATACCTCTACTATCAGCAACGACTTTGCCCTGCTCGTAATCTTTCAGAGCCTGCTCACCATAAGTTTTGCGAATGTTTGCTTTCTTATCCTCTTCAATTTGTTCCAAAGCGGCTTTTTTCTCGACTCTCATCTGCTCTAACTGTTTTTGCAGGTTTTTCTGCCGTAGCTCGGCTTGAACCTCTAACTGCTTGTTGATGTCGAGGGTATATTTCTTTTGGAACTCCAAAGACTTTATCATCTGGTCATAATCAGCATTACGTCTGTTTTTCTGCCCATCTTGCTCTAACTTATCCAACTCTTTTTGTTGCGACTTTTGTTGTGCATATAAGGCATCGGTTACAGACTTATACCTGCGAGCCATTGAGCGGATTTCGTTATTTCGCTGTGATTGTAAGTTAAGAAGTTTGATTTCCAATTCCTGTTGAGCCTTTAATTGGTCTATTGATGCATTGCCTTTGGCGAGTGCGTTTTTCTGCTTTTGTATATCCAATTCCCGTTGAGCAAACTCTATCTCTTTGGAATACTTTTCATTTATTACCCCTCTCATTTTATCCATCGCCGCAAGCTGTTGTAACTGACCGCCCGAATACATTGTTTCTTGTAAGGCTGATTTCTCTGTGTCAAGTTCGGCAGACCTCTTATTCCAAGCAAAACGCTCTTTTTCTAATTGTCGCAACTGAACCTGCAACTGCTCATATTGCTTGATATTCTCTTTGAAGTCGGGCATATCAACATCGGGCATATCTTGCCACTCTTTTTTCACACCCTGCCAAGCCTCAACCATATCATTACAGCTCTCACTAAATTCATCTTTCATACTCTTAAAAGCATCTGAAAAGATACCGCTAAAATCGAAATTACCCGTTTTGAAGCCTTCCCATAATGCTTTCCACGCCTTACTGATAGTAGAGAATAGTGTTTTGACAGCATTGATTATCTGGCGTGGAACAAAAGTAACATACCCCATAACGAGTTTTACAAATGCTCCCAAGAGTTCTCCAATACCTACAAGTTTGCGCCCTACTGCTATGGTGAATTGTTCGATAGAGGCTTTAACCCCCTCGAAGATACCTTTTAAGTGTGCAAACTTATCTGCTCCGTCAGTGGTGTTTGTGAAGAAATTTTTTATTGCTTTGGCGGCAAAGATAAGAGCCGCAGATATTGCCGCAATGAGAGCAACGATAGGATTAGCGAGTAAGCCGAGCAATGCTTTCCCGAGTCCTTTAACACCGACAGTCATCGCAGTAAACCCTTTAGCTGCATTCACTCCACCTTGACTCATCTGCTTAAATCCGCTCGTTATCTGTCCCATAGATTTTGAGAGGTCGCCCATAGACTTTGAGAGAGCTGACATCTTACCTGCATCGGGTAAACTACCATTACCACTATTCGTGTTAGTAGTCCTCTTTTGCATAGCATCCGCATAGTTCCGTTGCAGAGTGGTTGCACGCTCTAACTCTTTCTCGGTTTCTTGCAGTTTTTTCTTGCTCTCTTCAAGTTTGCGTGTATATTCTTCGATTTTTTTTGTGTAAAAGGCTTTTTGCTGGGCATCTCCTGACGTTTCTAATAAGCCTTTATACTTTTCCAACTCCCTATTATTAGTAGCAACTTCTCTCTGTTGTTGCTGTTGTAATGAGGTGAGCGAGCCTACTTTGCCGTTAGCCTCCTCTAACTCTTTTTTCAGTTCCGCAACGCTTAACTTTTGTGTGTCAAAAGGGTTAGCACCTTTGAGTTTGTCAAGACGATTGGCACACTCTTCTATTGTTTCATTGGCAAGGTTTAGTTGATTAGTCTGTGCCGCTATTTGAGCGTTCCATAATTCGATAAAGCGATTGTTTTCTTCTATCTTCGCCTGCAATTTGGCTATCTCCTCATTATACGCTTGCACCTCTGCCGCATTAAGCGTCCCACTATTAACTGCCGCTTGCTTGCTGTTTATATCGGATTTGAGCCTTGCGTTTGCCTGTTGTGCGGCTGATATTTGCTCATTGAGAGCCTTTATCTCATCTTCCGCTTCATTGGCTACTTTTTTTAGATCAATAATTCGTAGAGCAAGGTCATCAACCCCCATTTCTTTAACTTTAACCTCAAAGATACTGTTAGCACGAATCTGCTCGCCCATTTCTTCCATTCGGTATTTGGTATTGTCGATAGCCTCTTGAACCTCATTTTGCTTCTTTCTGTACTCATTGAGTTTGGCTGTGGCGGCTGTCGTTTCCGCTCCTACTTTGGCAAGAGCATCGCGGCATTGCAACATAACCTTATCGTCCTGCGCTGCGGCAGCACGAGCAAATTCTTTCGTGAGAGCATTCTGCGTAATAATCAAATCACGCAAAAGTCGCTGATAGTTGCTTATTGTATCGGAATAAGTGGTATTGATGTCATTGAGAGTGCTGAGATTGGTAGATAGGCTATCATAACTTTTCTGCAACTCTTTTATCCCCATTGCTTTCGGGTCGAGTTGGAATGCGGCTGTCATTTTGTCAGACACTTTGTCAAAGTTAAGTCTATCGAGGTCTTTTTCAAGCCCCCGAATGTTTCTTTCCACATTTTGAATGTCTTGATTGACTTTTGTGAAATCACTTCTACCTATGATATTTACATCCATATCTTAATCGTCTGCTAATAGTGCTTTAATAAGTGCTGCGTTTCTTGGGTCGTCAGCGTTAATGGTATTCTTCTTGGGGACACGTATTTGTTTTTGCTCATCTTCCGACAGATATACACTTGTTATACTATCTGCGAGCAACATATTCATATTGAGAGCCGATATGCCCCACATCACATAGTCCATTGTCCAGCCGTATCGCTCACAAGCCACGCCTATCAATGCTCCCCACATACTTAATCCCCCAAAGGTTATTCCGCTGCGGTCTTTCTCTTTGAGTTCATACACCCTCTTTCGGTTGTTGTACTCTTTGTCTATCCCATAATACTTGACAAACTCATCATAGTCGGAATTAGTGTTTATCGCTCGCATTACGAGAGCCAAACCATCTTCAGCGTTTATATCTTCTAACTCCTGCATTCGTTTTTCTACGAGGTCTTGTTTTGTTGCATCTTTGCGATTTTCAAAAGAGCATAGAGCAAGCAATCTTGTTACAATAGACTTATTCTTTTGGAATAGTTTATACAAGCCGATGATACTTTGATTTTCTTCTATTACACCTGCAAAATCGTATTCTTTCATCACATTGCCCATTAGCATTGTAACTCCCAACGATGGCGGATATAAATAAAAGATATGCCCACTTACTTTATAGCAGGTAGGCATTTCGAGCATGGCATTTGTAATATCTAAAAGCACGTCTTTTGGTGCTTCGTCCAATATCTCTACTTTCGCACCTTTATCTTCCATAACAATTATCTTATTGCGGATTTGGCAGGGTTTGAACCTGCGACCTGCGGATTAACAGTCCGTCGCTCTACCTACTGAGCTACAAATCCAAAAGAGCAAAGCGGAGTTTATACCGCCTGCTCTGATTTCGTTTTTACGCTGTCGGCGCACTTGTGCTTGATGAAGCACTTGTGCTTGATGAAGACACATCGGGTGGTGTTACCACGCCAAACTCGCAAGTCGGATTGCCTTTAGTGCGTAGAGCGTCAAAGGTGTATTTGAGATTGATACCGTCTTCGCTGCTGTAACTTGGTTCCATAGAAACCTTTGCACGGCGGATATATACACCTGCCGCTTTGGGATTTTCCGGCACAAGTTTGATAGCATAAATGCCACCAACAATACCGTCATCGTCCGTAAATGGTTTCTTACGCAGTCCTTTGTCTTCCAACGCATAGCGAATCTCTGTAACAAGAGCATAGGTATTCTTGTTGTACTTAACGATTTCAACATCGCCACCTTCAACTTTGGCTTCTTTCTTGTCGCCCTTTGTTACTTCCATTGTGGTAGAACCCTCAATAGATGGCGGCAACAAAAACCAATCGCCCTCTACGCCTCCTACAATAGGTGCGGCATAGATGTCAGGCTTGCCCCACGAAAGGTCTTGAACTTCTTTTGTTTCTCTTGCCATTGTTGTATGCAATTAAATGTTAATAATCTTCGTTTACTACCTTAAAGTCCATTTTGAGCGATACAAAATGCTCATTAAGGTTAGGCTCTGCCAGAGTTATTATCAACTCGGAACGAGTGAAATAAACCGATGAGCCGGTGCGTATCTGCTTGGGCAAAACATCAAGCATTGCGCTTATCTCACGGCATCGCTTTATGTCTTTATAGTACTGACCGCTATTAGTGAGTATGTCGGGGACATAAACATTTACCACGCAAGTGCCTTTGATTAAGTCGCCACCTTGACCGCCACTTACCGCAACAACGACATCTTCCTTATGTTGGGCATCTCCCTCATAAAGCGGTCGCATATCACGATAATAGACATCGCCACTGATAGGCAACGCTGCCTCTTTGACACGCTCGTAAAGTATTTGTTCTATTTGTTCCGCAGTCATAACTCTATCTTCATTTTAGTCAGTTCCTGCTCCAAGATGTTATCTAATCGTAGCCTTGCGCCATCGAGTACCATAAACCCTTTTCTCTCAACATAGATTGCGTAATCCATACCTGCCACTATCACCAAAGCCAGCTCTTTCTTGCTCACTTCCGTAGCGTGTTGGCGCAGTGCTTTGCGACCTTGTGAGCCTCCCTCACCGCCACCAAAACCACCACTACTGATTATCTGACCATCTTTGACAATTCCGTAACCGATAGAGGCTGTCAGATTGCCTGTTTGGTCTTGATAATTCTTTGTCGCCCTCGCTATCTCTACTGCCTCACGCCCTGCATTGTTTAGCGCAGAGAGTAACTGTTGCTCCAAGAGTTGAGGTAATGATTGTAGTTGCTTGACGACAGCTCCGCAGTTATGTCTTATACCCATATCTCTATTGTGCCGGTCAATTTGTAATACTCGATACGTTGTACCGTGAATGTTCCAAGTGAACCCTTATCCTCGTGTTCGAGTGAAATAGTCTTTGGATTAAAACCATTGCCTACATCTTCAAGATTGCACGTTACGCTATATGACACCTGCTTGTATCTGCCATCATCGTATTTGCCTTTCATATTTTCCGATGCCGTTGTAATAGTACAAACGACCTCGTTCATATCAACGTGCTGTGCTTTGATTGGCAGACCATTCTCGTCAATATCCCCGCCTGTTGTGGCGGAAGAATAGCGCATTGTGCCGTTTGAAAATATCTGCATAGTGGTCTATTACCATTTGTCAGACGCATCTCGAATCACCGAAGCTGCCTCACCGATGAGCGGTTCGCCATATTCTCTGTATATGGCATTTGCCGTTCCGCGCACCTCAGCCGATGCCTGCGCTGTGATACTACCGCCTTGTGAGAGGTTTACCATAGTAAGTACAAAACGCAGAGTGTCGGCATAAGCAAGACGAAAACCCTTTGATTGGGCAACTCTATAATCGAAATCTTCGTAAGGACTTATATCCCGACCATAGAGTTTTTCTTCCGCTTGTGCGTTAGTGAGTGGGTAATTAACCCTTGCTTTCAGTGCTTCGAGTATGGTCATTGCTATTTACTCTTTTTGGAAGAACGTTTACCGCCTTTGGCGGGTTTCTTCGGGTTCGGATTTTCTTCTGGGTTGAGTGTGGCAGTATCTTTCACCTGCTCGCTCTCTTTCACTTCGACATTCGCAGTAGGTTCAGCCTGCTCGGTCTTTTCTTCCTTTACAGGCTTAACCACCTCACCTAAACCACGAGCCACGATATTGCGAACACGCTCTTCGTCTTTGATGGTGATCATATCACCGGCGTTATATACGACAGCGTAGTTCGTAATATCACGGAATCGCTTAATAACTTTAATCTGTGCCATAATTACGCAACTACTTCAAGTGAGTTAAGCAGATATATTCTATCTACATTGTTGATAACCGGCACTACCATAGCTTGTGCGGAGGTGAACTCTACCAGCGGCTCGTTGTTGGCATACTGCGACACCAGAGTGTACTCGTTTGCCATTTGATAAGCCACACCTGCGACAGGTCGTGTTTCCTCTGCGGTAGAGGTATAAACGAGGTCGCCAATGCGGTCATCACATACGAGAGCTGCGACACCATTAGCCCAAGCTTTGTGGGACTGCTTAACACCATTGATTTCCGTAGGAGTAGCACGTACAACACGGTGAATCTCGATATTCCACTGCGAGCGGAATAACTCTTGGAGTTGAGCGAATGAGAGGTTAGGTACATTAGCACCACCACCAACGAAGTTCTGACGGAAACCGAACAAACCACGAATCTGCTCGTTAGAGTAGAGAGCGCGGAAGAAAGTATCGTCTGCGTATAAGTGGCGAATGATATGACCATCGGTAAGAGTAGCCTTGTCGAATACCTTTTGCAGGTCGTCGATAGGTTTAGCGGTTGCGTCAGACCAAGCTTTAGCAACACCAAACTTGTTTTCGTCTTGATAGTGCATATCAATGCGAATACCCTCACCGATGTTGTGTGAGGTCAGACCAACGCCGGTTGAAAGCATAGAGAGGAATATATCCTCGATACGCTCATCAATGCCATTGATTGCCTTTGGAACGTCCGAGAATATACGATTAACGATATCCGTTTCGGGGCGGTTCTGTGCAACCATAGCATCGATGTTTTTCATCTCAACCTCGTTGAGGGAGTACTTGACACCAATCTTCGGAATTTCGCCTACCCATGTTGCGAGTGAATCACGACTCTTCAAGGGCAGCGGTGAGCCTAAAGCCACTACGTCAGCAGCAATGCTGTGATACTTGGCTGTGATACTTGCCCAACGACCATCAGCAGAAAACTGCGGAGTAAGGAGCGTAGGGAACAAAAACGGGATTTGGTTGTTGAGGCTTCGTCCGTTCAGTTTCTCAACAACCGAGAGAACATAGTTCGGAAAGAACTTCTCTACATACTGTGGAAATAATGAAGTTGTCATCTCTTTGTTTCCTTTCTTTTAGAGTTAGTTACTTGCGGAGGTGCTTGACGAACCTGCGCTTGTGGATGTACTTTCCGTTTCTGCTTCTACCTCTGTTTCGTCTTTAACGAACTGTATCAGCGGCAATGCACTCTTGACTGCATCGGTAATCGGGAACGGGCAAGCCGACTCGTTTACCACACCGCTGGTCAGAATAGCCGCAGACTTGGTTTTGAGAATAGAGCATTCCACGATACCCACATACTTGTAGCCTTCGGGGAGCGTGTAAGACGCAACGCCATCGGTTACGGTAGGCACGAGTGGTTTATACAAACCTTTTCCGTTGGTGATAACCACTACGCCGGCAGGTATTACATCTTCCGTGTAGTTGGTTACGTCAAGGTTGCGCCCACCCTCAATGCCTGTGAGGTGCTTGCGGATTACGATACCATCTTTTCCGCTGATGACCTCAATCTTTTCTTTTGTCAAATCTAACTTTGCCATAATGAGCGTTGTTTTTAATTCACCCTTAAAGTTTCAACTTGGCTACCATTGCATCGGTGTCGGCTTTAGTAGCTTTCTCTCCGCTGAACTTTGCCGCGCTGTCCTTTGAGGGTAAAAAGTTTGTTTTTACTTGTTGGGCAAAGTCGGAAAGGATTGTGTCTATTTGCTCATCGGTCGTTTCTTCCGTTATCTCGGCGAACCCGCGAGCAACTAACCATTCCGGGATACCCTTTTCTTTTGCCTTTGCAGCGATAGACTCTTTCCGTGCTTTAGCTGCGGCTGCTTTGTCGGCAGCGGTCTTTTCGTCTTCCAACTTCTTGATAGTGGCTGCTTGACCTGCATTTGCTTCGTTAAGAGTTTTGATAGTGGCTTGCACATCTTCCAACTTCTTATTGAAAGCCGCTTCCAATGCCGTAAATTTGTCATCGTCGCCCTTTCCGCCACCCGATGATTGCAGTTTCGCTTTAGCTTCTTCGAGGTCTTTGAGGGCTTTTGCGAGCTTGTCGCTTTCAGCTTTTAGTGCAGCCGCGTGGTCGTTTTCCGACTTTGCTTTTGCCTCCTCATACTCCTTTTTCACCTTTGCGAGGGCTGCCGCCACTCGTTTGTCGTTGTCCTTTTGTAGTCCTTCCAAACTGGCTTTTTGGGAGTCCACTACGCTTTTAAGGTTCTCGTCTGTAACAAGACCGGTGCTTGCAAGTGCTTCGGCTCGTGCCATCAAGATTTCATCACCTAACCCAAGATGCGTAAATTCTTGTTTTAGGGCATTAAAGATTTTGTCTTTCATAAAAGTGATTGTTTAGTTTGCAATTCTGTTTGCGACTACAAAAATAACGCTTCTTTCGCTTATAAATACCTTATATAGAGGCAGTTATTTTGTGATATGCTAACAACACAAAACAAAGTGCGTTTTTAGGCTTATTTTTGCCGTTTGCAGGCATTTTTATAGTGTTTAGATACTATATTATGCAGATTACTTTTGATAGTTAGATATAGGTAAAATGTTATACTTTGCATTAGGGCTATTTGGGGCTGTTGTAGCGACTTTTGAGTATTGAGTAATACATTTTATCATTTGTGTAGATTGCAGGCTTGTAGGGCTTATTTGGGCACAAAAAAGCGTACCTACATTATTGCAGGCACGCCACGAAAACAATTTATTTATGTAGTTATGAAAACTACTTGCAGGCTACTTGTTGTGTAGCCTTGCAAGTTTTAGTATTGCCAATTAAGATTTGAGAAATAACAGCCATCAAACTCATACCAACAGCCGAGTCTTTTTACCTCGCTCGCTCTCATAAAGATAAAGCGACTTGAACCTCGTTCTACGTTTACAAAGTCCCAAAGCTGAGGATTGTCGTAACTATAAATATCAAGCAAGGGGATAAAACGCTCTCTGAAAAATATCTCGCTGTCAGTGCGATTTTTGGTGCTACGAATAGGCAAAACGCCATTGTGCGCAAAGAATATACCGTGCTTTTTGTCGCAAAAAGGGTGGCAGTTTTTAGTGCAGACCGAGCCGTGTGTAGCCCATCGAAAATGTATGATTACATCTTCTTTTTTATCTACTTTTTGAAGCTCTGATAAAAAGCGATAAAAGCTCATTGTATGGTATAATTTACCGCTACTTGTACAAAAGCCGATACCATCTCTATTATGCAGAAAGCAGGCTTCTAAAACGCTTAATTGTGGCATTGCCACATTTGCAGGCTTATGAATAATAACACACATAATTTCAATAATTTAATAGTTAAACATTACTTTTTATTTGTTGCAAAGTGTGTGGCATTTAAGCCATCACACTTGCAAAACGATTTTTGCGAGTCTTAAAGTGATTTTTCTCGCTTGCTGTTAAGAAAGGTATATCATCAATACTTGTGATATTGTTTTCAAGTCTATTGTTTGCAGACCAAGCAACAAGTTTTAAGCAGAATATAGCCCACATTGCTATATGCTTGTAATTTATTGTGCCGTTATGCTGTCTAAACTCTATTGTGCGGTGGCGTCCCCACGACTCGCAATTTACTGCGTGATACCTGTCAGAGTGCATTAAATAGGCTACATCGCTCTGATTGTTGCAGGTCGTAAAATTGTAACCTTGCAGGCTTTTTGCCCAGTGTGTGCCTCTGCGGTGTATAGGCATAAACGAATTGATTACACTCTCTAATTTTTGGTAGTTGATAAAAGTGTTTACATATTGTGCGTCAGTCATTGTAGCACAGCCTACGTGAATATGCAAGCCCGTACTGATATTTGTTCTTGCACCGATTTCGTTTAGTGAGTTGCAGCAGGCTTCAAGGCTATTAAAACCGCTTTCGTTACCGCTTAAAATAGGTGATACGCACTCAATAGGTAAAACGCCTCTTATACTTGAGTCAGATACAAGTTTGTAGTAGTGATTGTTATCTCTATGATTGTAACCCTCTGAATACATCTGTAAGCCGTTTCTGTTTGCGGCATCAATAAGGTTACTTTGATAGACATTGTAGCACTCTATTTCAACGCCAAAAGTCATTGCTTGAATCATAGAGTTTAGAGTTCGCTCGTACTCATTGCGTCTCTGTCTGCGAATGGGTGCAGGTGTAGTGGCATCTATAGCCTCTGCGTGTACTCTGAAAAGCGTCTTAATATCATTAGATGTAAGACCTAATTTAATAAGTTCTTGACGCTTGTAGTTTTTTGACTTGTTTACTGTCAAAACCTCGTTGATTTGTTCTGCTAAAGTTTTCATAACTGAAAGAATTAAAAAGTGAATAAATAAATTGTTTTTTGTTTTCGATTGCAAAGATATAAGTTTTTTCTTATACTACCAAATAAAATATAAGAAATTTTCTATTTTCTTAAAATAATACTACTTTTTCTTAAAAATAGTATATTTTCTATATTTATATACATTATTATAAATAATTACTTATGTATATTTTGTAGATTAAAAATTTATTTGTATCTTTGCAGGCAAATTAGTAAAGGTTATTTCTTATGGATTTGAAAAAGGCAATAAAAAGCAGAGGATGGACTATTGAAAAGTTAGCAACTCAACTTACCAACCAACAAGGTGGCATCGGAGTAAGTCAGCCATCGGCAAGTCAGTTAGTCAATGGCAACCCATCATTGAAAAAGTTGGAAGAAATAGCCAACATTATCGGTGTGCCATTGTGGGAATTGCTAAAAGATGATGAAGATACAAGTCAGAAAGTTATTTGTCCACACTGCGGTAAAGAGATAAACGTAAGTATATCTTGTGATATAAAACTCGGAACAAAAGATTAACCCCAAAAATAGTTACAGTTATGACAAAAGAAGATTATGTTGCAAGCGGAAAGCGAGTTCTGACCCTGCAAATAGACAATCGTTGCTTTCACGATATTCTTGAGGGCAAACAGGATGTGGAAACGAGGTGGATACGTCCTCACACAGCACCTATGTACCTCACTTATATTGCTGACGGAAAAGAATACAAGAGCGAGGCTGATGTGCCGGATACTGCGGAACAGGTAGAGTTCAACCCTATAGAGTACGATGCAATGTATCTTATTAACGGAAGAAAAGCAGATGCACCTCGTCTTTTGGTAGAGATAGAGAGCGAAGAAATAGTATTCTTTGCACAAGAGGGCGACCAAATTGTAGAAATAGCCCCCGATGATACCGAGAGTGTTCCTGCACAATTCGAGGAGAAAGGCAAACTATATACCTATGCGCAGATATGGTACTATTTGGGCAAAGTCTTATTCTCGGAAAATCTACAAAACCTAAAATAAAATTTGCCTATATAAAATAAATTTACTATCTTTGCAGGCGGAAATTAAAGAGATATTATAATTATGATAATTCAACCTATAATAAGTCGATATGGTTATACTGTAACGCAAGTAAGCAGATTACTCGGTATGCACGAAAATTCTCTACCCGTGATTTTAAGTCAGAGTAGAGAAACAAACAGTATCAGTGTTACCACACTGCGAAAGATAGCCAATGTTATTGGTTGCCACATTTCGGAGTTTTTTGAAGATGAGCCTACAACGCATAACGATGAAGTGATCTCCATATCGCCTGCGGAGCAGAAAATGATAATGCCGGAACAACCCGAAGTAGAAATACCAGAAACATCGGGGCATTTCGTGTTAGATATAGAGGGTGCGATAAAGCGTTGTGGAACTACGAGTAAAGCCATTGCTCAAAAGATAGGTATTTCAGAGGTGGCTTTTTCGCTTATGCTTGGCAAGTGTAATCCCAACTATGAGCGTCTGCAAGAGATAGCAAAAGCACTCGGTATAGAGGTCATTGAGTTGTTTGTCCGTGAAAGTGAATCATCGCGGAATAATAAAAATTTAGAACAATCTTCTAAAAGAGGCAGAAAACCGAAGACGGAAAAACGATAAACCGCAACTTTGACATTGTGGGGTTGCGGTGTTATACATTGTTTTTTTACGCAAAGGGCAGTCGTAATTGACTACCCTTTGTTTTTTTAGTTACCTGTAGAACCAAATCCGCCTGAGCCTCTATCGGTGTCAGTTAGTTCCGCACTTTCAATAGGCTCGATAGTGGGGTATGGCAGGATTATCATCTGCGCTATTCTCTCACCCACCTTATAGATTTTGCTTTGCTCGTGTGTCAGCATTTGTATCTTCTTATGATAGAAGAAAGCAGGCTTGAATTTTGTTATTATCTCCCCTCTGTAGGCACTGTCTATAACTCCGACTGCATTACACAATGAGAGTGCGTGTTTGGCTATAGAGGAGCGAGGAAAAATAAGACCGACATATCCTTGTGGTATCTCAACAGCAAGACCGGTGCCATACACGAAGTTGCCATCTTTATCTTCCGACACACTAATAGCAGTAAGGTCAATCCCTGCATCGGTCGTGTGTGCATAACTCGGTATAACAGCACGTGGGTCAAGTTTCTTAAATCGTACTTGCATAAGTGTGGTTATTTAGCGGTTATTACGTCAATGATTTTTGTTTCTACAACAGCTTCAACAGAGTAATCACTGATTGTGCCTTTGAGGTTTTTGTTGAGTTCGGTATGGGCATCTGCGAGGTCATTCGCCTGCACAAGATAAGCAAGGCTCACTTCTTTTTCCGCACCAGACTGCTCATCAAAGATTGTCATCTTGACTTTGGCTTTGTAGTAGTAAGGTGCATCCTCTTTGCGGAAAATGTCGTTGTATGCCGTGCGTTTGATAGTGAGTATCTTCACCTGTTCATCGGCATAAGCATAAGGGGTTACATACTCTGCGGTCTTTTGTTCCGCATCTGCGAATGTGAGTGTATCTACGAGTAATACATCATCACGCTTTTGTAGTTTGCCGCTTTCTATCTCTCGCATATAGCGGACTTTAGTTTCAAATAGTTCCATAAGATTTGAATTTAGAGTTGTTTTATAATATCTTGTAGCAATTTCTTTACAAAGGTTGTACGGTCTTTGTCCATAAGTTCAGCCACCCGTCCCGCAATGGTTACTGCACTACTCATTATAATACCCATACCCTCTTGTGGGGTACATTTGTTTTCTATCATCAAGTTAAATGAGTATTCCATTAAATTGTTTGTCAATTCAAGTTGCTTTTCTTCTGTCATGGTTCTATCTCCTTTAAGTATCTATCAAGTGCGTTATAAAGGGCACTATCAAGTGCTTCGTCAAAATATGCGGCATTACCGCTTATTCTCATGTGTACCTCAGCCGTTTCTCGGCTTGCTACACACCAATGGTAGCCACACTCTTTATCTTGAAGATTATTCGGGGCAACCCATATCTCTATTCCGTGTTTCTCACGCAAAAAATCACGAGCTAACGACTGCGTAGGCGTATGGTATGACGTAATCTTTTCCGTCCAATCATAGCCTGCCTTTTCAAGCATAAGACCAATGTCTTTGCTTACGATTCGTTCTAAATGTTCTTTCATAATTCTTCAGTAAATATATTAAAATTATAATCTACACACATTGATCCCTGTGGTTTATAGCCGATATACTTTTCCACGCTTTCTTTCCAATAAACCTTTCTGCCTGCCATATCAATAGTGGTGTTGGCATTTCTTACAAAATTTTCTATTTGAGCAGGTGTATAATTTTTTCGTTTTCCGCTCAATAATCCTATTTTGTATAGCTGGCAAAAATCAAGAGTTTTATAAATACACTCTAAACTGAATATCGGACTTATCACGGGTTCAATAGACGCAAATGTCTTATAGCCTCTTTCATAGAGTTTGTGCATTGCTTCTATTCGCTCCGTATTACTTGACGCATTTTTCTCTAAACTATCAGCCCCTGTGAGAGTAAAGCCCCAAGCTATATTTTTAAGCATCATCGGGCTATCATATAGGTGTTCTATAAAATCGGCTCTTTTGGTCAGTATCTGGCATGGCACACCTCGTTCCACTGCATACATAACTGCTCTCATTGTTAGGTTTCGGCACTCTGCGAGCATTGGGTCAGATGTGAATGTAAAGAATATGCCGGTGCGTGATAGTGTTTCTCTATTCCGCTCTAAATCCCAACAGAAAACTGCAAAAGCGTGATTTTCGTCCTTAAAGCATTTTTTCAGTTGTGGCGTAGGCATACCCATTGACTTGGAAAAGACGCCATGCTTACAATAGCAGTATTCGCAGTCGTTACTGCAACCGACATAAAAGTTACACGCCCATTGAGCGTATTCACCTGCCTTGCCCGCAGGTTGATAAAGTGCATTACTATTTCTCATTGTCTTATATTTTTAGAAAAAAACATTAGTCAGCTGTTTCCATTCATTGCTCACATAGCCATAAATGCACCAATCGGCTCTACCTGCTGTATTTTCAACCAATCGCAAGTCATCTACTTTACCGAAACGACCTATGTTCCCACACATATCAACAACCCAACCATTCTTATTGTCGCTTGGGCGTATTCCGCGACCGACCATTTGATAATACAACGCAAGCGACATAGTAGGGCGAGCAAGTACTATGGTGTCTAATTCGGGATAATCAAATCCCGTAGTGAGTACTCCCACATTCGCCACTACCTCAATCTTGCCTGCCTTGAACTGTGCTATAATCCTATCTCGTTCCTTTGGTGCTGTTTCCCCTGTTACGATAGCCGCACAATCACCTAACTGACCCACCAACCATTCGCTTTCTTCAATGAAACGTGTGAATACTATTGTTCCGTGCCTTGTGCTGCCATCTTTGGGTGTACGCAGTCTGTTTACCACCTCTACAAGTTTGTTGTTCATATCTTGTTCTTGGTAGGCTTTTCGCAAACTCTTTTCGTCATAATCCATCCCTGTACTATTGAGTTGCACGTTAGAAACATCTATCAGTTCCATATCAAAATAGCGCAGTCTGGCAAGATAACCACGTTCTAACAATATGTTTATCGGTACTTGGTATATGAGTTTGCTGAATATGCGAGGACGTGTGCGTGTTAAGAATTTGAGGATACACCCCTCTTTGTATGACACAAGTCTATATGGTGTGGCTGTTAGTCCGAGTATATGCCTATTGCCCATCTCGAAGAAAGTCTTATATCTTCCGCCTTTGGCATTGGTTAAATGACATTCATCAACAATAATGTTCTGATACTCGTCAAAGGCTGTAGGGTTGCTCATTACGCTACCTATTGTAGCAAAGGTTACTCGGCTTTTCCGCTTTGAGTTGAGAGAAGCCGACCATATAGCACAATCATAAAAACCATACGAGCGGTATTTGTCGTAATTCTGCTTTAATATCTCCTTGCTTGGCTGAAAAACGAGCAATTTGCCATCTGTCTTTGTGGCTATATCGGCTATAACAAGTGATTTGCCTGCACCTGTTGGCAATACCATTAACGCATTGCCGCTCCCATATCTTCCATTGAAGAAATCTACCGCAGCGGACGATGCTTCTTGCTGATAATCCCGCAAGATATACTTAGGTTTCGGCTCTGGTCTGGGGATAGGGATGTAACCGGTGGCGTTTTCCTCTATCGGCTGATGTGTAAATATGTCTAATTGCTCATACATTGGCTTATTCCATTATACTATTTCCTAAATATGCTACCCATATTTGTATGGCAGTCGCCCTCAACATCACCGCAAGTAATACTCCCCATGTTCGTATGTACATCGCCCTCGACATTGCCACCTATCTCAATATCACCATTCAAGGTCTTTACACGTTTGGCATTACCTGTTACTTTAATAGTTTGGCAATAATCCACTTCCAACCGTTCAACATCGCCCTCAATGGTTATATTTATCACTTTCTCATCAGTATTTATCTCCTTTAACGACTGATCATCTATGATAATTTTTCCATCAATGATTTGTATCTTACCGCCGGTGATTTGGCGAACAGTGCCATTCCCGTTTTTGATAATTAAAGCTCCCATTTCTTTGTTTATTTTACAAGTTTTTCTTCTACTACAAGCACATCACCTACTATTGGTCGATAACATAGTTCGCTTCCCCTTACGTTAAGCGGCAACCCTTTCAAAAGCCCTTCCTCGTTTGCCCATACACTGCAATCAAGGTAAGTACCGACACGCTCTATATATCCGCCAACTGCCTTTTGCATCTCTTCAAGGCTTATCTCTTTTGGATTACGCAATACTATCGGCTCTATCGTGCCATCAGTATGTATAATATAATTTTTCATTTTATAGTGTTATTTTAATTTCACACTGCAAAGATAATATATTTATTTTATATATACAAATAAAAATTAAAGTTTTTGTAAAATAAAATTTACATTTCTTTTTAATTCACTATATATAAATCGTTTATAGAAAGCAAAAAAAATAGAGGCTTGTTGCTCAACAAACCTCTACAAAAAAATGATTAACACCAAAATGAAGAATTGCTCATTCTTCGTTATCTTTAATATCTTGTGATTGTTGTTTGGATTGTTCCATCTCCTTAATTTTTCTTATCTCTTCTTCGGGCGATTTAGTCAGTGCGAGTCTGATAACCGCCTCTTCCAAAGATATAAGTCCTGCTTTATACAAAGATATGATTGAGTTCCACGTTGTATGCTCATCTTCATTAAATGGCTCTGCAAACTCGAAACTGATTTGCAGTTCTGCAAGTTTAGTTGCCATATCTGGATGCAGGAAACGCAGTATCTCAATGATAACTTTTTTCTCTCTATCTACGAGTTCGCCATATATCTCTATGCGGTTAGCTCGTTTGATATAGCCGATTGACATAGCATTCTTGATAGCTGTGCCGGATAGCGTTCCCAAACCACGCAAAACGTCAAAGTCAAAATTCGGTGTGAAAGTATCAAACAAAATTGCCTTTTCGAGGTCTTGTTTCTCCTGTGTTCGTAATTCCGATGATTGGGGTGGGTTGAGGTATTCAAAACGAGAGTCCTTGCCTGCCATCTGCAAGAGTTTGGCAGGTGTGGATGGGTCGAACATACTCTCTATCACATCTGCTGTAGCTACCGCAATAGGGTCGGCATAGTAGTTGTTGGTATCACCTATCTTGGAATTGATATCCTCTTCACGGTTGAGTAATGGTTCTACACCATCCCACGCTTTGGGTTGCTGAAAGTAAATAGCGTTTATCTTACCTGTTGGGTTCGGGTGCGGCTCAACATCCCAACCTATCACCTCTTTTTTGCAAAGATAGGTCATATTTGCAGTGAGGAAATCCCAATGTTGTACCGCCTTGCCATCTGCGCCACGCAACTTATAGCCATACGCAAAAGCAATGAGGTGATTAAATTGGTCTTTGAGAATACGCAAGTCATAACCTGTGGAACGAGAGAGAATGACTGTATCACAAGCAGGTTTGTTATTGTCGTCTTTGTATAGATGATATAACTTGGCGCACTCTGTTTCTGAACCGGCAATCCTCTTTATCTTCCGCATATTGGTATCAAAGCGTGTTTCTTTGAGGTAGTTGGTGAAGAGTTCGTATGCTTCCTTATCGCCTTCATCGAGTTTCCACTTGATATTATTGGCAAGCAGGAAAAACAATTCAATCTCGTTGATATAACGTTGTCTTGCTCTTGGTAGCCGGCAAGGCATATAGTTTTTCTTTCTACGTGCGAGAGCAGAGGTCATTATCTCGTGTTTCTGCGGATAATACTCTTTAAGCGCATTCTCCACGTCTTTCTCGTGAGAAACCATAAGGTTGAGTGCGTGAGGTATGTCGCCATCTTCAATGTACTCGTAGAGAGTGCGTTCCGTACCTGCCGCATTGAGTAACAGATTACGGAAAAATTGTTGGATATAGGTTACTATAGATGATTTCATATCAGTGTATTTTAGTATATCGGCAAATCTTGCATATTGCGGTATTTCGGTTTGAGTATATGTCCGAGTATCTTACCAAGTACATAATAGCGAGTGGCATCAGCTGCGTGGTTAAAGGCATCTATCGGCTCATTGATATAGTTCCCGTCTTTATCTTTCGCCCAAGTATAGTTGCGAAGTTCGTTCTGCACGTTATATGAGCGTTTGGTAACAAATATATGGTCAAACTCTTTTTCTCGTTCTATTCCTGCTACGACAGACATTTTTGATTTGTCTATCGGGTAGATGATAAGTCCGGCATTAGCTAATTCTTGAACCAAACGTGGGTCGGCACTCTCGGAAAAGATATGCGTCTTATCTTTTTTCAATTCTCTTGTCAAATCAGAGAGCAACATACCTGTTTGATAAAACTGCTCGTCTATGTATAAATCATTGTTCCAAACCCCACATTTAACACAAGCAGATGGATCATGAGTAAAGCCAAAGTCCAAACCTCTTGCCACGTGCTTGCATTGCTCTGGGAACTCGTCCACAATACCCCAATTCTTGAATATCGCACCCTCTTTGACATCTGACCACCTACCCATAAAGACGTGTGCATATTTTTCGGGATTTTCCGCTTTAACACGCTCTGCCTCTTTCAAAAACTGCTCGGATAGGTTTTCTTTATTGTCAAGATATGAGGTGTGTATATGTAGGACATTAGGGTGTGTGCTTATTTGAACGGGAACGCCATCATACATAACCTCTTTATAACTCTGCTCTATATATTTCTTGTAGATGAAATGGTTAGAGTCAGTCGGGTTCATAATGATGATAATGCGGTTTTGAATACCCTTTTGTCTTATGGAAAACATTATGGTATCAAACTCCTGCTCGCTCGTCCACTCCTCAGCCTCATCGCACACAAAAGTTGTTATGCCGTGAATAGATTTGAGTTTGGCTGTCTGATTACCACTACTCGTTTTTATTCCACGAAACATAATCTTTGCCCCTGTCTTCTTATTTATCACATCGGCTTTTGTCGTGTGAAAATATCTTGTCGTCCCATCAAGCTCAATCTTTTCAAGAAACTCTGGTATAACCGACATCGCTGCGGAAGTCATTGTGTAGCGTGCATAGAGTATGTTGTGTACCACATTTTGCACCTCACCACTATCACCTATCACTTTTTTGAGTTCAAAAGTCAGCCTCTCGATAAACGTAGTTGCCGAAAAACTCTTTCCACTCGCACGCCCACCGGTGATGAGTATTATGAATTTGTCTTTATTCTCATACAAGGGACGATATATAGGGTGATTTATTACCATTATTCCACGTCTAAAAATATACGATTTTTAAGATTGTATCATTCAAAGGCTTAAAAATTCCCGACAAAACACTTTTGAAAGTTGCCGATTTTTAAGATTTGCATATTCCCATCATTCTTCCTCTTTCAAATCCATTTGTTTCATCTCTTGGTCTATCCACTGCGATATGTCAATGCCTTTTTCAGCCGGTGTATCAGGGTCAGTTCCATTGTCCGACAAGCCTTGTGAACGCCTACGCCAATCTTCATCGAAATTATGCAACCATGTTGCCAATGCAGACTGATTTGGGGCTGTTTCAGTTTCAGTGGAAGTGGTCTGAACCACATCAACAGGCGTTTCGTGCCCCTCTATCTTCACCTGCCGAGTTACAACCGACTGTGTCTTCAGTTTTATTCCCCCAAGAGCAGTCTGTAAGAATTTGGAACGCACGATTGCATTTATCTCTTCACGCGCGTTGCGTAGGGTTTGGCACATCCGCAGACTACGCCTTATGTTTTCTTCTTTTGTCCACCCGTCATATTTGCCATTGAGCATTTTGGAAAAGGTGTCTGGGTGCAAGCACCGACCGTCCTCATCTCTTAACATTACAGCTATTTCGGAGTTGATTGCACCTTTTTTAGCGAGAGCTTCTATTTTTGCATAGAACACATCGCCATCATAATCAAAACGAGGTTTGCGGTTGTCATCTGGTGATACTTTTGGGTGTATCTTCGGGTGAGCCTTTTTGCGTTCCACTACTTTGGACTTTGATTTTGTTGTCTTGGTAGTAGATATTGTTGTTTTCTTTCTACCTCTTTTGTTAGTACTATTTTGTTTTCCGTCTGCCATAATGTTTTAAGATATATTTGTTTGGCTGTGTTGCCTTACACCTATTCGTAACCCATTGACGAGTAGGGATTGTTTTATCCTTGCGAGCCAAAAGCCGTGCGCAATCCACGATATACCGATGGCGATATTTTCTTCCGTATCTTTTCGGGGTCGCCATAGAAAGAATTTGGCATATATCGCCATCCGTTGGCTCGTTGTATATTAGTGGAATATGTACGAGCAATACGATCAACTAAATTTGCTCGGCTATTAAGCCTGTCGTACTCTCGGTTTGTCGTTACATTACGTGCCTGCGCATTTATTGCGTCTTGAATACGCAAACGCTGTATCTCTATATCTCGCAAAGACTTTCTACGTGCCATAACCTTATATTTTTATTTTCAACCTTTACTACCGAATGAAGTGCGCATACCTCTATAGATGTTTTGCGAGTATTTCCTGTTCTTAAACCTCTCGTTTATATCTCTTGCTCTTTGGTCTGCGTTTCTGCCTGAACTCCAAAGGGCATTATTACTCGCAATGATAGACCTATCTCCACTTGGTGAGTTTTGTATGTTCCTGATGTAGTTTGCCGCCGCCCTGTTTGCACGCATATATCGCAACTGCATACGTGGGTTGTTAGCCTCAAACTCATCTACCGCAGAGTTATAATATACTCCCCCCATTGCTCTTTCTATACGGAGCATTTGAGCATTGATGTCATTGATTGACTTGCGTCTTACATTTCTTCTTGTTGCCATAGTCGTAGTATGTTTATTCCGTTCCGAACTCTAACTTATGCAAGAAATCGTCGGCATCGATAAATTTATCCATCGGGTCATATCCCCAATCTTCCATAAAAGCGACCTTTTCATCTGGGGATTTGAAAGAAAGGGTTACATAAGAAAGTACGCCATTGTCGTTCAACGCTCTATCGGAATCAACGATACGGTCTTTCACTTTCTGTATCTCGTTGTGTCTTGCCACTTGGTTTTCGGGCGTGTCTTGGTAGAAATCAACGCTGCGGTTAATCTTGGTGTTTTCTTCCGCTTGCTTCGTACTCTCGTTAATCCTTGCGAGTCTCTCATCGTTTTCCGTCAGACTACCTACCGACCAATCTTGCACCGGCTTTGGCGTTTCTGCTTGGTAGTTATCTATCCCAATACCATAGAGAGATATGTCGAAAGCAGTAAAGCCTGCTTGCTCGTAATCTACTTCCGAAAGCATTTGTTTGAGCAACTCGTCATCGAACTCACCCTGCACCGAACGATTGTTCATAAACAGGTTTTGCTCTTTCTCCTCTTTCTCGTTCAGTTCCACAACCTCAACAAACAGTGCATAGTCGTTTTCGTGCGTTTCTTGATTGTAGTGATTTACCTCATCACAGATTGCAACCTTTTGGTGTCCGCTGACAAGATTGCCGGTTGTTTTATTCCACACAATACCACCCATTATGCCCACTTTCTTCAAATTGGCTTTGAGCTTCTTACGGGCTTCATCAGATATACGTCTTGGGTTATATGGAGCAAAGTTTATTTCACTTCGCATAACCTCAATACGCTCTGCTTGCGCTATCTTATTCTTCTTATCAGTTGCCATTGTTTTGTTGCTCATTATCGTAATCGAATACAAGTTTTTCCGCAAATGGGAACTCTGCTAACATCTTTCGATAATCATTCGGATAGTCCTTTCTCATCATCAAAAGTATCGGAAGTATTATAGCAAACCCCTGCGAACCTTGCCCTTTGTTATGTATATACTCAAAGGGACGTATGAGATTTTTTGCCCTTATGTAAGCTAAAACCTCTTTGTCAGTCCAAATATCGAGAGGATAGACCATTCCCTTTTCCGTGATAGGAAAGCCCTGCTCATTGCGTTTGCGAAATGTCTTCAATCGCATACGCTTCATAAAGCCATCCGTCCCTTTCATTCCGTTGAAAGCATACATAATGCCGGTTTCATCACGCACCATCTGCTCTATCTCACCGACCTTGCGTATCTTTCTATTCGGGTCTGCCTGTTCCATAAAAAAACCATGCTTGATATAAGCATCTTTGGCATAGTGTTCAATCTGGCGCACCTCTACCTCGCAGTTCGGATAATGCTTTTCCGCCCAATCAATGTAAGGCTGAATATGGTCAAGGTCTTTTATCAAATACATAAAGTAACATATCACCTTTGGGAATACCTGTGCCAATATATCGAGCAGCACGATACTATCCTTTCCGCCTGCGGAATAAAATAGCACGGCAGTGTCCGTTTTTTGGCGAACACTCCGTACTATCGCTAATGTTTCCGCAAACTTGTTCATAGATTTAGCGTTTTGCACCATCTACTGCACCAAAGGCAACTCGGATATCGTAACGTTGCTGATCACGAGTACCCCAATTCTGGCGTCCTGCACGAGCCTGCTCACGTGTAGAAGCGTTTTGCTTTACACGATTTCCGCCCTGCAAATACTCTCTTGCACGCTCGCCTTGAAATCTTGTTTCACGGCTCTGAACGGCGTTCCGATTTCGGTTTCTCTTGTCGCGTGCTACTACTTGTCTTTTAACACTTGGCATAATTGTAACATTTTAGGGTTTAACAAATTATTTGAGGTTATTTAGGTTTTCGGTGCATAACACCTTGCCTAACTTATACCACACTTGCAGGGCGTGATACCATTTTCCGTTTTCTTCGTACATAAACATCTCGCTATCGTCATCGCTCTCTTCGAGTGGTACTAAATCTCCCGACTCAAGCATCTTGAAGAATACCAACTCGGCATCTTTGACCTCTACCAACATACGAGGCGCATCAGCCTTGCGACCATTGATAAAGTAAATAGCGTCATAATCACGGGTAACAAACTCTATAGGCGATTCGTTATCGGGGATATCCCCCTCGTTTTTATATACCTTACCCTCGTTTTCATAGTGTAGGTACATTGACGCATTTTTCGGGTAAACAACTCTATGCTCAACATCTTGCTCACCATTCAAAATAGCCTTAAAATACTCACGAGTCATCTGCAAAGTCAATACTTTTTTGCCGCTCGCTTCAAATTCTTGTTTCGTCATAACTAAAACTTTTTGTTGTTATACTAAAACGCTACAAAATTACTCATTTCGAGCAACTTTGTAACGCTATTATACTTGTGTTTTATTGTGTTTTTCTTATATCACAAAACAAAACTATCATAACACGTTTTTTCTATTTCTGCAATCTCATTTGTTGTTGCTGTATATAGGGTTAAAATAATACGTGTGTGCCATAGTTACGCTGCTTTATAAATCTTTTGCCACAAATCAAGTTTGCCACAATCTTTGTAAGCATCTCTTAAAGTCTTTTTTACAAAATACTTATCTCTCTCAAAAGGCATACGACAACCAAACACCTTTACCCTGACATTCAACAATTCAGAAAGCAGAAAATAGCCTAATTCGGTTTCGTGCAAATCTACAAGACCAAAGCAAAGATAATCGCCATTCTCTTGTTTCTCGGCTTCTAAAATATACCAACTGCCGCCACCATAGGGATTGAAAATTTTGCAAAGTACTTTGGCGTCTTTGTTGCCCTCTTGAGAATAAAGCGGGTACTTTTCTAAAAGCTTTTCAATAGCCTTTGTAATCATTTTTTGTTTCATAGCTACATTGTTTTTTAATTGTTATTACATTGTTATTTTAATTTTACATTGCAAAGATAATATATTTATTTTATATATGCAAATAAAAATTAAAGTTTTTGTAAAATAAAAATTACATTTCTTTTTAATTTGCTATAAAACAAAAGAATAGAGAATTAAAAAATTTTCTCTATTCTTTTTGTTTCAGTTTGTTTTGTAGGTTTCTGTTATAAGCCTCACACCATCATCAACTATTTCTCTAAAGTCTTTGTAGATACGATAAAAATCTAAAAGTGTTGTTTTATACATATAGGCATTATTACGTTTCAACCCCATCACTGTAGCAATATCTGTCATTATCTGGAACTTCTTTTGCTTCTTCTGAATAAGATTTGACGGAGCAAAAAGATATAGCAATACGAGCATTTCTGCACGTATGGCGGTGGACTTGTTAAGTTCGGAATAGTGTTGCTGTAACAGCTCGTGTATAGGCAACATTAACGACTTATCTGTGTACATCGGTTGCTCCATTATCGAAAGCAGGTCTTGCGTCTGCTCAATAGCGGAACGCATCTGCTGACAAGTGTCGATGAGGTTGATGTTTATGCCCATAGTGGTAGTGTTGTGTTTGAGGTGGAACAATAGTATCAGTCGGCTTTGAGGAATATCACGCCATAGGTTTTCTTGTCGTCATTGATAAAAAGGGCTTTCACATAACAGCGCATATCTCTGCCGGTGTATGGCGTTTTTTTCGCTGCTCTGTGTTCCACGTTAGTCGGGTCATAGCCGTTTTTGACTTCAAAGAGATGTACCGTTTCTCCAAGCCGCAACCCTGTAATTTTCGGCGTCATAAGAGTTGCCTTGCCATCTTTGTTCAACTGCTCTACAAGCGAGTTGTAGGTGGTTTCGTAAAATGAAATGTTTTGCATAAGCGTTTAATTTATAAAAATAATTTTTGTTGTTTCGGGTCAGTTATTTTCTTCGGTGTTTCCATTTTCTTGATTTATTAGTTGTGTTTCAACATCGTCTAAACGGTGTTCACTATCTCGCCGGTCTTTTTAATTAGTACTTTCATAATTCTAATAATTTTTTTATATTTGATATTTTTGTTCATACTCTTCCTTACTCATAACTCCGCCGAAACGGTCTCCCAATAATTTTCGGGAACGTACTTCCAAATCGGCTTTCACGTCCGGCGGTAAATCTTTACCGCTCTTCGTTTCATAGACAACTATTTGTTTGTCGGGCGCAAGAAACTCTTCCATTCCATCACGAGAAATGCCTTGAACAGGAAACTCGTGCGTAGAGGTATATGTCATATTTTCCTTGCCGTTCATACCTAATGCCTCTTTCAATTTTGAGGCAAATTCAAAATGTTTTTTCATAACTTCAATAATTCTTTTTCGTCAATACTTTCCAATTCTTTAAGATTTGGAATAAAATACTTCTTGTTGTTGATATAGTTTATCGCTGTTATCTTCTGCTACTTTCTTGCGCATATACTCAATGTGAGTGCAGCCAATTGACTGCTCATTATTCCACCATTTGAATCGGTCGCAGGCGTATGCCATACCACCCTCACATTTCCTACCGATATTGATTGCGCAATATGTATGTAGTTTGCCGTCTTTTATGTTTCCTTTAAGGAACAAACACTTGCCACAAGTCTGGCGAGGGGCATCGTATGGCTCAATGCTTATCAACTCGTCATAGGCAATGAACTTTCTTTGCTTCTCCCAATAGTCGGTGTAGTAGTGATTGCCTGTTCCGTCATCGTCTTTCTCTTTGTAGGGTTCGCACTTTAGTAAGTAAGGCAGTACCTTGTAGCCGCCTTTCTCGTCTTGGTACAAGTGATTGGCGATTACAAACACTACGCCGCTATACTTTTTGCCATTGTGTAGCCAAGTGGCTTTGGCAAAGTTACCTGCCGGAATTGGTGAGTATTCCTCTATGTATTGGTTGCATAGTTTTTTGTGTTGCTCTCGCAGGCTATCAATCTCTTTTTTCAAATCGGCAATATCTTCGTATATTAGAATGATTGCCTTTTGTAGTTCTTCTTGTTTCATAGGTCAATATAGTTTATAATTTTCTTGTTCAGTTGTTGTTCAGTCATATCTCAGAAATTTGTCATTGTCCGTTTTAATAAGCCTACTTTATCGCATAAATGGTTGTGTAGCTTATAGTGATAATCCAACTTGCGACCACTCACTATATTCTCGTAATAATTCGGACTATAAGGCTTTATTTTCTCTTGCCAACGCTCTCGGAAATCTTTAATCACATACGCCATATATTCCAAAGAGTTTGACTGACGGATATCTCTATCTGCGTTAAGATAATCTTGATCCATCTCATTGATGAGTTCTTCAATACTTTTCATAATATAATCTCCTTTTCTATTTCACAAGATTTTAGTGCGTGCTGAAGTTTGTGAACAAATGATAATCGCATATTTACTGTTTCAAAGAAATCATCGGCAAATAATTTATCTGATGATACATTCCGTCCGTTGCTATACTCAAAGCCACACATAGGTAAGCAAAACGGAACTTCTTCGTGCCAATAGTACTTTGCTTTACTCGTTCCTTCGATTTTCCATCCATTCTTCTCCAATATCTCCGGCGTGAGAGGAATAGGCTCTAATATATTTACATTCACGCGTTCGTACTTGTTACCTCCGAGGTGGACTATTGCCATCCATTTCTCCTCTGCGGTATGCTCCTCTCGTAGACAGATAATACCATCTACTCTGCATTGATTGGGAAACGACTGCACCCAATCTCCAATCATTAAATCTGTTGCTTTCATAATTTATTCAAATAAAGTTGTTTGTTTTGGTGTGTTGCGCAGGTTGCGCAATGCCATTTGGTAATACTTTTCGTCTATCTCGTAGCCAATATAGTGTCTTTCCAACTGTCGGGCTGCTACGAGGGTTGAGCCACTGCCCGCAAAGGGGTCTAACACGATGTCGCCTACATTGGTGGAGTTGCGTATCATTACTTTGAGCAACTCAACGGGCTTCTGCGTCGGATGGAAATCTTCTCCTTTGCCGATGATGTTAGGCACTGACAGCAGGTTGGGTGTTCCCATATCGTTGATATTGCGTGCAGGGCGTTTGGAGAGCATTAAGATAAACTCGCACTTCTGCATATAGTACTTGTTAGGTGTTCCACCGCTGTTGGACTTGTTCCATACAAGCAGGTTCTGAAAGACAAAGCCCGCTTTCTCGGCTTCCGTTTGCAGTTCGGTGAGATTACGAGAGTTTATCATTATGTAGCAGTGAGTGCCTTTCTTCAAGACACGATACACTTCGGGTAGCCATTGGGAAAATTCGATGTCGTTATGCTCGAACATCTTGCCTTTGCGAACCGCCTCTACTTGGTCATTTAGTGTTCCGCTCAAAGATATATGGCTTTTCTGACGATTAAGCATACCGCTTGGCTGTGAGTGCCCTTTTGCGGTCTTGTAGTTTCCTTCACTACACCCACCACCGACAAGAGTGTAAGGACAATCTGTTACGACCAAATCTACACTTTCTGCTGATAGTTCAGCCATGCCTAATAAGCAATCTTCGTTGTATATCTTATCAAGTTCCATAGTTTTGTTATTTTGCCGATTACCCCCCCCCTAAATCCTTATAGTCAGCGAATATGCCACCGCCACAATTAGAGCCGTGATGAGCTATCTCGTAAGGGCAATCCGTTACTACGAGGTCTATGCTCTCGGTTGGAATTTCCGCCATACCTAATAGGCAGTCGAGGTTATGAATTGTGTCTATCATTGAATTTTTAATTTTTCGAGTAAGTTGTCGCTGACTCTATCTCCTTTCGCCATTGCTTTTACTGTGGATAGCAGTTTTATCTCGTCATCGCTACCATTGCAGTTACACATAAGAGCATACACATAGCAAAGGAAGTTCACATCGTGCATCAGTCCGTCTAAACTTTGCACATCAGTTGTTTCTTTCGTGTGAGATTTTATTGCTGTTTCAAAAAGTTTCTCCTGCGCTTTATGGAAGTCTTTTGCCGCTTTGATTATTTTACCAAGTTGATTGCGCTCATCACCTCGAATAACTTTTCTTACTTGATTATGCACTATAGCATCGGTTTTATCCTTGCCATAGATTTTGCAATAGTACTGATACTCTTTGCCTGCCATATACTCTAACTCATAGTGCGTTTCCATTTTTGACAGACATTTCTCCGCTGCGTGCATAAACACGACCATCATCCCAGATAGCACATCGAGGTCTTCATCACTCAATGTTCCATGCGGTATTTTTATTTCTTCGTCCATCACTGTATGCTGATTTTTATTTTTACTCTATCATCATTGCGCTCTGCTATTTGCACTTTAGCATAGGCGTAGCGTTGACTTACGTTTCCTCTGATATTATTCCAATCGTGCGTAGATATCCACGATGTTGTCATCTCTGCACCGGCATTGTCTTTATTCTTCTTGCACCATTCATAGATGCGGATTCGTTTTGTTTTTAGTTCCATATCGTTTTTAGTTTTGAAAGTTTATAGTCTGTTGATAGTCGAGAGGGAAGTGTTTGCGCATTTGGTCGGTCAGCGCACTTGCCACTATATCTATCTGCCTTGCTCTTTGCCGCAACGAAGAAACGCAGTCTGCTATCTCATTTATGTTTACCGCAACAAAGTAGCCATCGGTTGTAGCCGCCAGACAAGGCACAAGTCCCATCACACGGATATGATTAACCACTTTCCGTATTCTCGCTCCGTTAGGCTTCTCTCCGCAGGCTTTAAGCACTATTTCTGCTAATCGGTCAGACTTGATAGCGTTGCCACGAGAGCGATGCTTGGTGAGTTCGCTTACCATTATCGGCAATAAAGTCATACGTTCCCAATCCGTCAAAGGCTTGGTCTGGGTTTCAAAATTCGTTATCATAAATTCTAAAATTAGAGTATCTTTCTAAAAATCATTTTAAGCCGCTCTAAGCGCATTAAATTTCTCCAATGATAAATTATACTACTCGGCAGATAAAATCGAAAATAGGGGCATTCCTGCAAGCGAGAGAGTTATTCTTTCCTGTCGGTGTGCTTGTATGGTAATTCGCCGGATAGTTTTTTCCGTATTCGTTCCTGTATCTCGGCTATCCTCTTTTCGCTTTCTGCTCTTTCTTCATCAGTCATGGCTTCCCATTTGGCTTGTCGTTGCCTCTCTTCTGCTTCTTTGCGCTCACGTTCCTGCTGTTCTGCTAACCGCCAACTCGCTGTGCTCCGCTCACTCTTGTACTCGCGCAACCAATCGAGTAATGCCGCACCATTGAGGTCGTAGAGCTTGCCATATCGTGAGAGCTTGCAGTTTCGGAAGAATAGTGCAATGTCATCGAATTTGAGGTCGGGGTATTCTTCGAGCATCAGTTCTGCCGTTTCCGCCACCTGCTCATCGTTCATTGTGTTTCGCCTGCCCATAAAGTCAAGATAGTTGGTTAGTGCCGTTGTGAGGTAAGACAATGTGAATACTCGTAAGTTAGGATTCTTTTCCGCCACCTCTCGGAGTGTAGGGTGATTGCTCACCAAGACTTCTTCGTATGTCCTGCAATTACAAGCCTTCAAGATTAAAGCGGGTTCGCCCAAGCTCTTGTATGCGGCTATAAGGCTTTCTTTCGGCATTGTCGGCATAAGTGCCGTTGTTCGGGTTGCTAATGTTTGTTCCATTGTTTTGAGATGTTATTTGTTTGTTATCATAGTTGCCCTCTAATACTTTTGGGAAGTTGGTAGGGAGTATAAACCAATCAAAGGTCATTTGCCATTGCCGACTATTCTGCCCTTTTAGAAAGTCTGACCTTGCCGCTCGGTCTATAGCTCGGTAGATAGCCTCAAGTCCATACTCGTTTATTCTTGCTCTTAACAGTTTCTTTCTTTTGTCGGTCATCTTGGTGATAGCCGGAAAGGCGGTTGATGTATTAGCGTTCCAATAGTCTTTTATCTCGTCAAACTCATTCCTCTTTACTACCTGCTCTTTTTTTTCTTCCACAACCTCAATTTCGGTTTTTTCTTCAAGATTGAGTTCTGGGTCTGCGACAGCAGACGAAAAAGTCGCGTCAGCCGACTTTTCTTTTTCTCCTTTTTCTTTTATTATCTCTTTCTTATTCTTATATCCTATCCCCGCGCGCGCGTCGCCATTTTGTGGATGATTTTTGGTATTTCGAGGCGTGTTTTTGTCGTTTTGAGGCAGGATTAGGCAAAATCTTGCCTCTATATCGGGATTGCGATTATAACGCTTACAGTAGGTCGAATATCGCTCTTGTATGCTTTTTGAGGTCAAAATATGATTGTTTTCCGCCTGCTCTTTATCAAAAAGACCTATCTTCAGACAATACTCCGCTATATTATGTACCAAATCTTCATTTAACCGCCAATAAATAGCTACACTTATCAGAGAATCTTCATCATAAGGCAGGAAATAACCATACTGCCGATATATCTCATTCAAGAGAAATTCATACACCACATAGCCGGTCATTCCAAACTCAGATGTGTTAACAAGACGCAGTATGCGGGAGTCATTGAATCGGTCGGTGTCGGCTTGATAGTATTTAAGTCCATTCTTTGCCATAGGTCAATTATCTTATAGGGTTTTCGTTATGTTCCGCTATGAAGCGGTCAATATCGCTCTTGTAAAAATACTGTTGTCTGCCTATCAGTTTGCACCGCAGACCTTTTGACAGATAATTCTCGTTAAGCGTTTCTTCACTCTTAACGCCTAAATACCCCATCAGCTCCGCCTTACCTATACAGAATGGTCGTTCCGATAGCGGTATCAATAATGCTTTAATCTGTGCCATAATATCTATGATTTCAGTTATAACTTAACTTCCAAAATCTAATTCTCTCATTGTATAGTTCTGCTCTTTACCTAACACGAAATCGCAGATAAAGTTTCGTGCATAATCCGGCGAAATCATTGACCGCTCTTCCGAGCAAGTTCCTTTCACTACCCCTTTCTTGCTCAATACTCTTACTTTCTCCGCAGGTTGATATGACTTGCCATGAGTAGGCTCACAGTTGATAAACCAATATGCCGTTTCTTTCTTGAAGTGGTCGCCCCTCAAACTCCTATCGTGGTCTATCAGCGTTGGCGGTATAACAAAGTTCGCTTTCAGATATGTCTGCATTGCCCACGGGTTTTCCATTATCAAACGCACCCCTCTCTCTTTTGCTACTGCTAACATCTTTATTGCAAGCGAGTAGAACCTCTCTCTGTCTTTTGCTCTTTCTAAAATCAAATCAGTAGCCTCTTTAATCGTCTTTTTGCGGTAATTGACACATCCCCAAGTCATAGCCATTTGCGACAAACACGAGAAATATATGCAAGGGAAAAACGCAACTATCAAGTCGTCTTTTGTAATCTCGTCAAAAACACTCGCCCCCCCCTATACGCTTGCTCTATCTCTGCAAAAAGGTCTATCTGGTGGTCTGTCTGACCAAAGTTGTTTTGAATATCGTAGTCAAAGGCAGGTATGCCGAGTTTGCGGAACTCGTTTTTGAAAGTGCCGCTTTGCTCGAATAGACAATATACCTTACCTTTTATTTCCATATCAACAACTTTGTGCGGTGGCAGGGTAACCCTCCCTGCTCGGTGTGGTAGATTACGATAGCATTATGCGTATGGCAAGAATGGACAGAAAACACGCTTATCATAATTTCACAGACCAGTTTTATCTGTAACTTTCACCGCTTGTAGGGCGTGAGGCTCACCCTTGTATAATTAACTCCAATGAAAAGTACTACTACCACCGCCTCATCGTGGTTTTATCTTTCCGCAAAATGCTCACAGGCTTTCGTCCCTCGCAGAATACCGAACTTCCCATTTTCGTAATAAGGACACCTCAGCGTTAGTGGTCTGCCTTGAAAGTCCCTATTCCAAAAGACATCGTTCCAAGTGCCATTTCTACACTCATCGCATATCCTGCCATAGTACGCCGGTTGCTCTTGCTGTTGCTGTTTGGTTACTTTGCGTGCCATAGGTTAGAATGGCATATCACCGCTTTCTTCCGCTTGTGCTATCTGCTCTGCGGTCATTGCCGGTGCGTTATTGATTTCTTCAAGGGTGGGTTTACGCTTGTCTTCCCAACGCTTGAAATTGCCGATGATGTAATTTCTTCCCTCTACACGATCCTCTTTCTTTGGGGCACAAGAGATGAAATGTGTATCACCAAACTGATTCGCTCCATCAGTAAATTCCATAACTGCGAGCGACAAGTATTTCTTACCATTGTTCGCTACTTTGATAACTTCTTTGGGTATATCGGTAAGGCATATACTGCCTACCATCGCCAAAAACGCTTTTTTCTGATTTTCCATTGTTGTTTACTTTTTGATTGTTAATAACTTTGTTGATAATTATTGTTCCGACAACTCACAATCCGTAACCCTCTTGCCATTGTGCATAATAGGCTTCTTCGGGACTTGGCAGATATATTCCATATTCCGCTTGTGCGTCAGCCTGAACCTTGTTGAGAAAGTCAGTAAACTGCTCCGTTGTCAGTCTGCTCGTTGAACCTGCGAGATTGATACCATTGGGTGTGGTTATTGGCAAAAACATTTGGCAATATGCATCGTGTACATTCTGCGCCGTGAATACTCTGCCGACTGCTTCACTCCACGCCTGCGCTATTATTCCGAACCAAACCCACATAAGCGAGTTTTGAGCGTTTGAGCGAGGGCGTTGCACTCTCGAAAGCGATAAAACCCACTCACCATTAGCGATAGTGTCTAACTGACTCTTTAGCCAATCCTGCGGACTTAACACACTCTTAACAATGCCACGCTCCTTGCTCAATTTTAATGCTCGTTTACTCATTTTCCCCTCCAAATATCTTTTTGTCGGTTATCAATGCTCGGTGTGCTTCTAACCACTCAATCAACCCCTCGCATAGCTCTCTCAATCGGGCAGTCGCTTTTTCGTGATTATAGTCGTACACTTCTTTGTATTGCGTGAAAGAGATAAGCGGTGTGCGGCTTGTACCACCACTCGGCACATATACCGTGTACTCGAAACTTGCACACTCCGTCATCTCTCCACTCTCAATAAGGCAATACGGGTACAAGTCCTTTTGCGTTCCATTCTCGTATTTGCCAAACGAATACTTGCTCGTGGTCTTGATGTCATACACCTTGTTGCGGTGCAACTCATCGGCATAACCATACAACTCAACAACTCCATATTTAGTTTGCAAATTGGCTTTGCAGTAATACTGCGGTAGGCAATTTGCAAAGTATTCCGCTGCGGCTTTGCAATCTGCTATGTTAAACTTGAACACAAAATTTTCCACTTGTGCATTGATGTATGCCGGCGTGTCGATACGCTCCTCAACCACTCTGTCGTTCATATTATCAACCCCATCGCTGATAGTGCGCACTCTCGTTTCGTGGCACTCCTTAACCGAGTTGATAACCACATCTTCTCTACTTGATTTGCGGTGATTAACCAGACAGTCTATTATCTCGTTAAATGCCGTTCCAAGAGCTTGCGCTTCGGTCGTTGCAGACTTTACTCTGTTCACACAAGCAAGCAATTCTTCTTCCCTCTTTTCCGATATTTGGTCGGGGGTCAGCCTGTAATTACCCTCTGCGTCAACATTGGCAAAGTCTTCCGCATCCGCCTCACTCAACAAATACCTCTTGTACTTGTCGAGCAAGGACGGGTAGAATTTATATTTAGGTGCGGTATTACTCATAGCACTTTGTATCTTTGTTGTAAGTCAAACCAAGCGCAGTAACACGCTCCGAGAATAAATGTCTTGCGATTGCTTTACTGTCAAACAAGTGTTCGTTGTTAGCGTCCATATCTCGCATAACATCTACATAGGCATTCGCCTCGTCAGCGTTGTTGATATTACCAATGTGCGTTTTCAGCGTCTCCACAAGTTCGTTATACTTGCCGATAGAGGCTGTGTCAGCAGCTTGACGCTCTTGATATTGATTGATGATTTGCCCAAGTATGTTATTTTCGCCAATAGCGTTTCCGTTAGCGTCAACCACGATAGGCAACTTGATACGCTCAGGCAGATTGCAGGTATTTTTGGCATAGTAGCACTCGTTCGGGTCGAAGGTAATAGTGCGGTCTTTCCCGATTGCTTGCATATAACCTACCAAGTCCATTTCCTTGATAAGGTCGCCTGCCGATGAACCGCCTATTTCGGGGCGTTTCTTTACCACCTCACCTTGTTTCTCCTCTCGCTCGTGAGCCACGAAGATGACGTTTTTGCCCATCATTGACACCTGCTTGAGGAAATCAATAAACCAACGCTTGCGCACTCCGTAACCCTGCATAGTCAGCGAACCATCACGTTTCCCAAGACGCGAGTCGCTCTTGATGATAGCCACGTCCATAAAGTCAAGCATCTTACCTGCCGTATCTACAACGATACTCTTTATTTCGGGACTATTCCAAACCTCATCTAATGCCGGTGCTATCTCATCCCAAGAATGTACTTGCAATGTCGGCACGCGATGTTTGAGATTGATACGCTGTACTCCACCATCAAAGTCGAATAAGACTGCGTTAGGTGCTGATACTGAAAAAGTGGTCTTGCCAATACCGGCTTCGCCATAGATTAACACGCGGATAGTCTTGCGTGTTTCCAACTCGTTTGCTTTCTTAAATAAACTCATTGTGATTAAATTTTTGATTGTTAAACATTGATTTATATTGCTTTCCTACCGCCACGCTCGTACAGACGAGCTGTGGCAATAGAAAGTCTTAAGATTAAATGCGAAAACGACAAACCGCCCGAACATAGTAGCGATAGTTCTTATTGTAGTAGTTCATGTTTCCATAGTCTGTGTCCAAGCCGTAAGCACCGCCACTATTATACTCACTACTCGACCAATAGTTGAAGTTAACATGCAACTGAACTGCAAGGTGTGGTGCGACTTTTTTCACAGCCTCAAACCCTGCTTGTATATCGTTCCAATCTTCCATAATACATACAAGGTCTGGTGCCGTAGGCAGTCCCCAATCTCTGATATGCTCTGTGTGGTAACGTGCGCAACATTCAGCAGCGGGATAGTTTCCTAAGTAAGCATTATTGTCAATCTCTCTTGCAATACGCCATTCTGGCTGTCTTGTCGCTTTCTTCAATATCTCTGCATTATTTTTCTCGAAGTTATCACTATCTGACAGAAAAGAGGGGGCTTCTTTCCCCTTTCCAAATAATTCGTTTGGCGTACCGTCGGGATTAGTAGATAAAGGCAGATAATGGTCATTGTCATCGTAATAATACCTCTTGTCCGCTTGCGTGGATTTATCACCATCTCCTTTTGCAAACTTTTGACTTGCTATGTATCCGTATTTAGCAAATCCGCAGTTACCGCCATCTCTATCTATGATAACCTGCCCGCAGCTATCTTCATTAAAATGCTTTTCACTCACACACTCACCGACATATTTTGAATTTTCATCAATCATTCCACCAAACGGCATTCTACAACCCTCTTTCGCAGGATCAGTAGAGCCTGTTTCGGGGTGCTTGCAGCACATATTGACAAGTGATACCATTTGCCACTCTCCATTAGCTCTGCGAGCAAGTACCGCTTCGGGCGTGTAATCTGACAGGGGGTAACTTTCTGCATTGTAATCGGTAGGGGCTACCAAAATTCGGTTTCCGCCCTTGTCAAAAAGAATAACCATACCGGCTTTAAGAGCAGGCATCTTGTCGGCTATCTTTTCGGCAGTAGTGTTTAATTCCTCTGTAGCCGAATTGTCTTTCTCGCCTTTAGCAAGGCGAACTCTCAACTTAACGAGATATGCTAATTCGCTCCGTAAATCGCCAAGATGAGCATCTACACTCTCTATCTGCCGAACTTTGGTTTCTATTCGGTCTGATAGACTTTCTAAAATTGTCAAACTCTTTTCCATTGTTTTGTTGTTTATTAAGTGGGCGGTCTGCGGTCTGCATTTGGATTGGGCAACAGACCACCCACATTGTTGATTATTCAGCCTCTTGCAAGGCTTTTGTTAGTTCGTCCTTCCGCGCGTTGAGTTTATCGACCTCAACATTATGCCCTTGTATGGCACTCTCTATAGCCGCCAACTCTATCTCATGCAAAGTCTTGCTATCAAGCCTTACATTGACAGTCGCATAGGCTACTGATGTTTCCGTGTACACACTAATAGTTGCATCATTGATGGTCAGTTCTACTTTTGTCTTGCCATTGTAATCTTTTTCAAGTTTGGCATTCGTGTAAGTACCGCTTTCAAGCAGCGTCTTTAATTCTTTACTTGTAAACATAGGTCATATAAAATTTTAAGTTGTTAAACGTTCCCGTTAGAAAGGCATTTTGCTTGCGCCCCCATTGTCAAGCCAATACTGCTCTGCTGTGAGTATCTCTTTTTCGAGTTTCTTCAGCACGATAGCCGCCTTAACCCTTTTGTCGGTTTGAAACTCTGCTTGTTGCAGTGTTTCCCGAATCGCATACGCAAATTGTAGCGTATTTTCGCACTCACTAACATTTGTATAAGTGAATAGTGCGGTAAAATCTTTTGTGTCCATTCTTTGTTGTTTTTAGAGTTATTAAAACGTCCTATTTAACTTTATGCTATCTGCAAGCCTACTATCTTTGTAGGCTTGTTTCGCTTGCTTCATCTCTTTGTAGGTTATACTGCCCAAACTTGCAGCACTCGCCACCAGAGCTACACATAGCACCGAGAAAATGATTTTGTCGCTTGTTGCCCAATCGTTTTGCAAGCACATTATTGTTTGCGCAATCGCCTCTATTGTGGCACACACTTGTAATAGTACCCACAATATGAATTGCCCAACACTCACATAGTAATCATACTTTTTCATAATTGTATATGTTTTGAATTATACTGTTTATCTGTATCTTTTAGGTGTATATTTCACCTCGCATTGCTCTCTTATAGCGTTATAGTCTGACTCACTAATTTTGACCTCATCGCCATCTTCATCGTATAGAAAAAGGCGGTCTAAATCCATATATTGCAAGTTATCCCATACCCACCATTCTTCGCTGCAAGGTGTACCCCAAAATTCACCACTATAGCCATCCATGTGCCCGTCATAAGAGCCGCTTATTTCAAAGTCAAAGTACAAGCCATCTATCTCGTTGCCGCAATCCTCGTATTTTGCGCTAAAATAGCCGTCCTCATTTATGTCGCTGCTATCTAAATTGCAAGCATTATCATATATAACACCTGCTATATACTTTATCTGCTCTGCCGTTAGTTTTACTTGTGCCATAGTTGTAATTTTAGAGAGTTAACTAAAGCACTACACTTTACGTTTGCGGTCGCTGCCTGCTGTTTGTGGCACTAACTCACTTTTCAACGTGCCATAAGCCTCTCGCATAGTACCATCAACCTTTTGAAAATAAAACTTTACAATACGCAGTGCCATTGCTGCTTTCAGTTTTGCGTTACGCCAAGCGACCACCATAGCCTCGCTCATTGTGTAACCATTGCGTTTGACAAGTTGCCAAGCCTGCAACATTAAGGCTCTTAAAAATTCAGTTGTCTTCATAATACATCGTGTTTTAATTGTTTAACATTGATTTTTATTTGGTAGGCTCAATTTTTTTTATTACCTTTGCGACCTACTTGTTACGTTAATTAGTTACGTTTACTAATTCACACTGCAAAGATATAACATTTTTCTAAATTTACCAAATAATTTTAGAAAAAATTTCAAAATTATTTTTAGCAAATTTATAAATATGCTATAAATCAATTATTTACCAAAACAATATATGTTGTAAAACATATTTTGTGATTTGCATATTGAAAATCAACCTTATATACCTTATATATATAAGATAATTATATAAAAAAACAATGTTGTCTAAATTTACAAAACGATGCCAAAAGAATTAGAGCAAAGTCCTATAAAGGCAAGGTTGATTGCGTTTATAGACCACTTGAAGATGCCGGTTTCTGTATTTGAAAAAGAGTGCGGAATGAGTAATGCAACAGTTCAAAACATTCGCTCCTCAATAGCACCAGACAAATTACAGAACATAGCGGAAAAGTACCCACAATTAAACATTGAGTGGCTGATGGTTGGTCGTGGTGAGATGCTGAAAGCGGAACATGGTGATACAACCTACACAATGTCGGGAGATGTTGTGAAAGACAACTATGGAAGAGTGTATATCAGAAAGGGCACACCGCAACAGGACACTGCCACAAACAATGACCTTTCCGCAGAAAATGAGAATCTGCGTCAGCAGATTGCAGAACTCAAAGCAGACAAGGCAGATTTGCAACAGACGATTGCCACCCTGCGGAAGACAATAGAGAAAATTATACAATGACCGGCAAGGCAACTCGTCAGTCAAAAATGGGGTGTTCCGCAATAAAAAAAAGACCATTCTCCCCAGTTAGAGAAAATGGTCAGCACGGCAGGCTATAAAGAGTGCTTTTTGCCCAATTTCCGTGCAATAATTTTTGAATAACTTGTAACTTTTTAATACATTGTGATTTAAGCAAAAGAGTTTTTATCTTCTAAGCTGTGGGTCGCGGGTTCGAATCCCGCCCGAATCACCACCTTACAAACATAGACCGCTGATTTCAGCGGTCTATGTTTGTGTCCGATACACATCTTTTGCACTTGCTAATAGATTATCACAAAGCGATTTTCTTTTTATAACACAATTTAAGTTTCCCACATAGTAAATATAGCATGTATATATGATTATGGTAGTTCTTTAACGCCTATCGCGTTAGCGATTTAATGTAAATAGAATATATAGTTTCTCTCCTGATTTTTTATGTTAGAATTTTTCGGGGCATCGAACGCCCGAAAAATTCAGATTGAGAGAAAAAACTTAATGTTCTATTAACGTTAAACGGCTAACGCCGTATATTTCCGACAATACTTCACATATAAACACATGCAAAACATAAATTAAAGATTGTCCATTGTCTATTTATGCCGCAAACATTGTTTATAATTGTCCTAATTTGTTTTCCATTGTTTTCTTGTTATCATTTACGGCTAATTTATGACGATAGCAACATTTATTACCAATACGATATTCAAGTTCGGATAGTATGTCAAATCGTAAAAATCTTGTTTTTTATATTTTTTCTCGTCTTTAATAATTCTCTATCATGGTTGCTGTCGCGATGTATGTCAGGAATAACGGTTAGACGTAACGCCTATTTCTGCTGCTGTTTTTTTTGAAATGTTTTCTTGTCTGTCCCAAATAAATTGCGTACCTTTGCATTATCATTGATAATGAAATCATGAAAGATTTTGTAGCCATAGATTTTGAAACTGCTAATGGCAGTCGGTCAAGTATTTGTTCCGTTGGGGTGGTGATTGTTAAAAATAATGAGATTGTAGATTCGTTTTATTCGCTTGTTAAGCCTATGCCTAATTATTACTCATGGTTTTGTCAGAAAGTTCATGGATTAGACTATAGTGATACTGATAGTGCAGAACAATTTCCTGAGGTATGGTCAGCCTTGCAGCAGAAAATTCATGCCTATTTCCCATTTATTGAGGATGGTGAAGTCCCTTTTGTAGCGCATAATGCTCGGTTTGACCAAGGTTGTTTGCGAGCGGTGTTTGCAACATACGAAATTGCATATCCCAGCTACGAGTTCGTTGATACTCTTGCAGCGTCTCGTCGCTATTTTGGCAACTCGTTAGAAAACCACCAACTCCATACTGTTTCTGCGGCTTGTGGTTATGATTTAAAGAACCATCATCATGCTCTCGCTGACGCTGAAGCATGCGCATGGATTGCACGTGAAATCCTTTAATTTTTTATCACTCTTAGGTATTCGTGCTAACAAAAGCGAGGGTGTGTCAAAACTGACACACCCTCACTTTTTATGAATAATCATTTATTTTGCTAAAGTCTGATAGAGTCTTAGCAATGGTTCGTAGGTGTCAACAATCTCACTTTGTCCGAAGCGGTCGGCAGTGTTGATAACAAAGTTCAGAACTGCGAGGTCATGATTGATTGCTGATTGGCATGATCGGCGTTGGTCGGCTTTCAAGTCTTGAGTCCAAAGCAGATATTGTGAACAATTGTCAGCAACTTGCCTCATTATATTGTTGCCTTTGTCAAATTCGCCCAAACGATAGTAGTTGGTTGCCATCGTTGCTGACGTATAGTCGTAGGAGATATTATAACCTGGCAATACGCTTTCTGAAAAGTCTAATACTTCTAAAGCGCGTACTTTATCGTTAAGTCGCATCAGTTCGTCTGCCAACTGCGAAAGCATCATACGGTGCGTGCGGCACATGCGTGTTGTATTCTCATCTAAATAGATGCCTTTCATTGACACATTGCCATAACGGAATTTATGCAACATATTGTCGTACATCTCTTCTACGTTGATGCGTGGCTGACCATCGCGACTGCGAACAGGAGTAACCTGATATGCCAAACCGGTAAGTTCAAAATATGGTTCTAATCCTTGATAATAACTGCTACCTACTGTTACACAATAGTAAATAGGACGTTGCCAATGGTTAGATGAAATCATTTCCAACTGGGCCATCTCGCTTTTTGTCAGTCGATTACCAACTTTGATGTTTACTCTGTCAGCAAGTTCGTCGGCTTGGTAACGGCATTTTCCGTCTGCATCGGCAAACGCAGGCGATGACATAACTTCGTTTACGTTAACCGGTACGTACAATCGCTTGGTTGGTATGTAGTTTTCACCGGAACGCTTGGTGCGTGGATTATCTGAATGAGCAAACTCAAAAGCATCTTTAACTGTAGCCGACAATGATTCGTTGTCATCAACATAGATTACTTCGTTTGTTCCGGTAAGATAATCTTTGGGCTCCCAAGTGATAGGGCATGCAGGTGACTCATAATATGGTCGTTTCATCTGTGAAATATACCAATCGGTCTGCACGTATGAGAGATTACATACGCGTATGTCAGTGCGATATTCTTCTACCTCTTGGTTGTACCAAAGTGGGAAGGTGTCGTTGTCGCCATTAGAGAATAGAATGGCATTCTTGCGGCAAGACGTCAAGTAATTGCCACCAAAATCGCGACATACGAAACGACCTGAACGGTCGTGGTCGTCCCAGTTTTGTTGCGCCATGAGTGCCGGTACACCAAGACATAAGATACCAATGCATCCTGCTAATGCAGCCTTAACTGATTGATTTTTAACTTTATCGGTCAGCCATTCTGCAATTCCTAACACTCCTAATCCAATCCATATACTGAAAGCATAGAACGATCCTGCGTAGGCATAATCTCGTTCACGTGGCTGATACGGTGTTTGGTTCAGATATATTACAATAGCCAAACCTGTAAGGAAAAACAGCAGGAATGTAATAGAGAAGTTTTGCAGACCTTTGCGCTCTTTTGCAAGTTGAAATGCGATACCAAGAATACCGAGCAGCAATGGCAACATGAAATAGACATTATGTCCTTTGTTGTTTTTCAACTCATCAGGCAGATTGGTCTGGTCGCCTACAAGTGCCTTGTCGATAAACGGAATACCTGTAATCCAATTGCCTTTGTCAATCTCACCATAGCCTTGCAAATCGTTCTGACGTCCCGCAAAGTTCCACATGAAATAGCGCCAATACATGAAATTGCATTGGTAGGAGATGAAGAACTTCATGTTTTCAAGGAAAGTCGGCTTAACGGCAGAACGTTGCTGACCGCAATAGTCATAACTTATGGTCTCACCAAATCTCTTCCTCGAATTGAGTTTTCCCCATGATTCATAGGCTCTTTTGTGGCTTTCTGAACCTGAATACATACGTGGAAACAGCATGTCGAATTTCGGATTCATCACGTATGTTGTCTTATAACCTGTCATCAGATAATGATCTTTTTCGTCAGGTGATGACTTAGGTTGAGCCACATATTGAGGTTCGCCTGCTTTTTCTTCCGGCACGCACATATTGCCTTCCTTAAGAAGGTTTACAGGAGAGTTGAAAGTCGAACCGTAGAGTAGGGGACGATCGCCATATTGCTCACGATTGAGATATGACTTTAATGCAAATACATTGTCAGGACTATTCTGATCCATTGACGGGTCGGCGGCTGAACGGATAACTATCGTGGCATAACTTGAATAACCAATCAGAATAACGGCTATCATCAACACGCCCGTATTGAGAATACGACTATCAAGTTTACCATTGCGATTAAGCCATTCTAATAATGTGCCCAAAGCACCTATGAGAATGATGCCTAAGATGATATGTCCTGTTGTGCCCGAACCGAAAAATGGAATACCAACAAATGTTACGACACTAACAGTAGATATTATTTGTAATGTCTTATTGCGGTCGGTATATGTTTCATAAACAGCCCAAACAATGGCTGCAAATGTAATAATGATATATATGAACAGACCCGAATTGAATGGGAGACCTAAACCATTGACAAATAGTATTTCAAACCATCCTGCTACTAATACAAAGCCCGGAATCATGCCATAAAGCACTACAGCGAGCAGTACGACCGAAACCAACATGGCATAGCAGAAACCTTTGAATGTCGGTTGGTAACGACTGAAATAATATACAGCCACTATAGCCGGAATAGTCAGCAAGTTGAGCAAGTGAACACCTATTGAAAGTCCCATCAGGTAGGCTATCAGTATCAGCCAACGGTCAGAACCTTCATTATCTGCCACCTCATCCCATTTCATTATGCACCAGAATACGACGGCTGTGAACAACGAACTATAGGCGTACACTTCACCTTCAACGGCACTAAACCAAAAAGTGTCGGAAAATGTATATGCCAAAGCACCAACCATGCCTGCTGCAAGTATGCCAATGCCTTGCGACATCGTTAATTCTGACTCTGTTGTATCACCTAATTTGCCGAAATTCTGACCACTGACAACTAATTTCTTAGCCAATGCGGTGATAGTCCAAAACAAGAACAAGATAGTCAGTGCCGAACAGATAGCCGACATTGCGTTCACCATCATTGCTACATGGTCAGGATTGCTTGCAAAAAGACTGAAGAAATGCGCTGTAAGCATGAAAAATGGTGCTCCGGGTGGATGCCCAACATCCAATTTGTATGCTGTCGAAATAAACTCACCGCAGTCCCAAAAACTTGCGGTAGGCTCAATGGTCATGAGATATGTGACGGCTGCAATGGCAAATGCCACCCATCCGCACACATTATTCCAAAGTTTGAAACGTTTCATTATTATTTATGTTTGTAGTTTGATTGTAGGGGCGTTGCTCGTCAACGTCCGTATTTTGTAGTTGTAGTCTAATCTGTCTTTTGACTTTTGACTTTCGACTTTCTACTCAAATCTATTATAAAATATCTTATTCGTATCCCATTTATCTTTAGGTTCCGGATTTTCAGCCGGCACTCCGATAGTGATGATGCACAAAGGGTGCAGATGCTCAGGTATATTAAGTATCCGGCGGGCTTTAGCGGTGCGCTCATCGTCATCGCTTGTAACTGTTAAGGCTGTCCAAACAGCACCAAGTCCCATACTATGTGCTGCAAGAAGAATGTTTTCAGTTGCAGCCGAGCAGTCTTGAATCCAAAAATCGCGTCCCTTACCTTCTAAAGCATTATTGAAATCACCGCATGGTATGATACCTAAAGCCGCATTATTGCCCATACGACTACTTGGCAGACTATCACCTAATTGTTTAATCAGTTCGGCATCGTCAACCACTATGAATGCCCATGGTTGCTTATTTACCGCACTTGGGGCTGCCATGCCGGCACGCAGTAATTGTTCGACTTGCTCTGTGCTAACCTTTTCGCCCGTGAAATGACGTACACTCTTGCGAGTGAGGATATTATCCATCACTACTGCACTCTTGTCTGATTCCATACTTTCCTGCTTTGAGCAGCAACCTGCTAACATTAGCACTGAAGCCGCAAATAATAAAAACTTTTTCATATTTTCTTTTCAATAACTTGCAAAATTACTCTTTTTTCTTAAAATAAGCAAATTTAGTACCTATAAAATTTCTTGTTGTTCTTTATGTCAAATGAAACATGCAGTAAATAGCGGAAAAATGCTTGATAATGATTACCATAATGCCCGAATTGAGTTTTATATTTTGGCAATTTATATTTTGACAGATGGACATCCAACAATTCAGCATTGATAAAAGGGACCACATCGTCATCGATACTATGAAATAGCCATAGATTGGTGGTCGAATCAGGTTCCCAATCATCTACCAAACTTGTGCGCTGCCATGCCTCGCGGTAAGCAAGCATAATTGCGCTATTTTCGTCTTGCACACTATCGGTTATGACATCTGCAATTTTCTGCTTGCCTAACATGCGGTTAACACTATGCATCGAATATCTTTTTGATGCTATTAGTGTGTCGTACATCTCTATTACCCAATCGTTTAATATCTCTGTTGGCTCAATTTCCAGACTATCATGTTGATTGAACGACATCAGTACTATCGGTATCACACTTGGCATTGAAACTTGTTCTTGCGCTATGTACCACCTATATGTGGCCTCAATGTCGTATGGTCCGCCACCGGCATACGATTTGGCAATCTGCAAGTCCGGATTGTCAACCAACATTTTAATAATCTGTACAGCCGTCTGTCCTCCTTGCGAAAAACCTAAATTGAAAAACGATTTATATAGCGTATAACCATGGTCTTCAAGTAGTTGACGAGCAGCCCTAAGAGCATCAATTGATGATTGAGCATTATATTTTGCATAGTAATAGCCTTGTTGGTCCAAACTATCTATTCCAAATCCCGGATAGTCGGCTGAAACAACAATCTCTTTTGTACTCGTGGCAAGCATAGTCGGGATATAGTATGAACCCCTTGATGGAGCCTCCATATTGCCGGTGATTGTATAGTGGTTGAAGAGTATCAAATGTCGTGGTTTGTTTTTTTCTTTATCTTCTGTTTGACGTCGCAATATAGTAACTATAGCCGACAAAGTATCAGGCTTACCATATACGTTTTCAGATAGATATGTAAACCTGATGTTTTTTACCCAATTAACTGATAATTTGTTGTTTCTGTAGTCAATAGTGTCAATGATATGGTAGTATGGTGATGCAAAAGTGGTACCAACACTGACTACGAGTAAAATGGTTAGTACTACATGTTTATTGATTTTACAATTCATAGTTAGACTTATTTTTTCTCTTTAATAATACCATGCTCGTAGGCATAAACAAGATTTTTCAAGTTTTGCACTTGTTCGCGAAGGGTCTTGCCTAAATCCGTATCGCGCACTAAGATACGGTTGTTGCTAAAATCTTGTAATTCAATTCTGCTATGAATATCAGCACCTGAACGAATGGCTTCATCGCGCGATTCAAACATCTCATGTTCAACAAGTTGTATGCCATGACTATTATATATTAACGTATAGCCTGCAATACCTGTCTTTTCTTGATACGGCTTGCTGAATCCTCCGTCAATCACAAATCGCTTACCTTCTGCGCGCATTGGTGTCTCGCCCTTGATTGTGCGAACTGGAATATGACCATTCACTATTCTGCCTTTATCAGGATCGATTCCAAACTCACGAAGTATCATTTCACATATATCTCGACGATTGGCAAGTTCGTAATACGCTCCTTTAACTTCTTTTTGTACACCTTTGTCGGCTACGAAATACCGTTCAAATGTTGTCATCTTGTCTTTATTGTATAATGGTGAACCCTCTCCACACCATAAATACCACATATAATCTAATGAATCAGAGGCTGTTGTTGTCTTACCTTGACCGTAGTAAGCGTCGCGTATGATTTCATCGGTGCGTTCCATTAGTTGTCGTCCTTTAACTCTTTGCCCGCAAACATCGACTTCGGCAAATGTGCCATCCGAATTGAGCGGAATAGCGGCATGATAGAGTAGGAAATTATTGTGGCACAAAAAGAGCGAACCATGTTGGTAAAGACACTGAAGATGGTCTTGCAGTCGTCGTGACTTGCGGAATGAGTGTTCCAATTGCTGCATCAACGCCTCTTCTTCCTGTGAGAGCATGTATGGATTGTCGGGATTGATGGTTGGCAGATTGGTGTCGAGCATAGGATAATCTGTCCCATCAATTTGTATCGTACCTTTTTCCCAATTGATTTTGTCAAGCAGCAAACGATTTTGCATCTTATATTCCGGATGCCTTAAGATTGTCTGCCCCTCAAGTTTGAACTGTATGATTGATATGGCTTTGTGCATTTTTGCCATCAAACCGGCTGAACGAGTCAGACGAGGATTGTTTTCAAAATCTTTGGTCTGAAATATGGTGCAAGGGTCGTCACCATAAGTGTCAAGAGCAAAGGTGGCAAGGGGCAGTAAATTGATACCATAGCCTTCTTCTAATGTTTCGATATTAACATATCTGATTGAAACTCTGACCACTGTGGCAATAAGCGCACGATTGCCGGCCGCTGCCCCCATCCATTCTATATCGTGATTGCCCCATTGAATATCAAAATTATGATATGTAGAGAGTACTTCCATGATTTTTTCGGCTCTCGGTCCGCGGTCAAATACATCACCTACCACATGAAGAGCATCAATAGCAAAAGAATGGATTAAATAGCAGATAGCAATAATGAGTTGTTCTGCTCGGCCCGTTTCAATGATACCATCAATAATGGCATTATAGTACTGCGAGCGGTCTTGTTCGGTTATTGACTCATGAAGCAATTCTTCTATCACGTAGGCATAGTCCGAAGGTAAGAGTTTGCGTACTTTACTGCGTGAGTATTTGATAGTTACGGCACGTGCGATACCTACTATTTGCTGCAATCGTTCTCTATAAAAATCTGTCAGACTTCCGTCTTGTTCTCTCTGAGGACGCTCCATATCAAGCCTTTCGTCGGGATAGTAGATTAGGGCGCATAATGCTCGTTTTTCCTCTTCCGTCATTGTAGTGCCATATAAGTCGTCAACCTTACGACGAATGACACCCGAAGCGTTTTTAACCATGTGTATAAACTCCGACGACGCTCCGTGCAAGTCGCTTACAAAATGCTCTGTCCCTTTGGGAAGCGACAAGATGGCTTGCAGATTGATAATCTCTGTAATGGCAGCATTGCTGTTCGGAAATTTCTCCGAAAGCAACTGCAGATAGCGAGTATCGGCTTTAATCGCGTCAATAGAAGACATTGTCTGATATGATTTTGATTTAATAAGCAAAAAACCATAGCCATAACTATTGGTATAGTTGATGGCTATGGCGTGAATAATTTGATAACGAGGTTATCCGATATTGATGCCGCTGAAGCACATAAATGCCATTGCCATCAAACCCACAGTGATAAATGTAATACCCAGACCCTGAAGTGGTTTGGGTACATCATTATATTCCATTTTCTCACGTATGCCTGCAAGGCAGCAGATTGCCATCAGCCAACCAATACCTGAACCAAGAGCATACATCAGACTATCGCCAAATGAAGTTATGGCTTTCGGATCGGTGGCATCAAGAATAACGCGCTGTTGCATAAAGAGTGAAGCACCCATGATTGCGCAGTTAACTGCTATAAGTGGCAAAAAGATACCCAACGAAGCGTATAACGATGGGCTAAAACGTTCTACCACCATCTCTACAATCTGAACTATGGCTGCTATGACGGCAATGAAAATGATGAATGAGAGATAACTCAAGTCAACGCCTTCAACCAAGCAGTCCGGACCAAGTACGTATTGTTGAAGCAAGTAATTGACTGGAACAGTTACAAGCAAAACGAATGTAACTGCAACGCCAAGACCCGCACTCGTCTTAACATTTTTCGATACTGCAAGATACGAACACATACCTAAAAAGTATGCGAATATCATATTGTCAGCGAAAATGCTTCTTACAAATAAACCTATTGCGTGTTCCATAATTATTTCTTATCTTCTTTATTTACTGAACGATGTACCCAGATGATGCAACCTACCAAAATCAACGCCATTGCAGGCATCATCATCATACCATTGTTGACATATCCGTGGTCATAGCACCATTGTGGTATGACTTGAAAACCAAGTAGCGAACCGCTACCCAATAATTCACGAATAAATGCTACTATAACCAAGATGATTGCATAACCGAGTCCGTTGCCAAGACCGTCAAGGAGTGAATCCCATGCATTGTTCGACATCGCAAAGGCCTCCAAACGACCCATCAGAATACAGTTGGTGATAATCAAACCTGTATAGACTGATAACTGAACTGATACATCATAAGCAAAAGCCTTTAGAATCTCATTAACAATAGTAACTAAGGCTGCTACAACTACAAGTTGTATGATAATTCTGATACGCATCGGTATAGTATTGCGTATCAGAGAGATTACAACATTCGACATTGCCACTATTATCGTAACGGCAATACCCATGACAAGTGCAGGCTTGAGTTGCACTGTTACCGCAAGAGCCGAACATATACCTAATATCTGAACCAATATTGGGTTGTTGGCATTAAGCGGACCAAGCAATACTTCTTTTGTTTTTTGTGAAAGTGCCATGATTTTATTTCTGATTACTTGTTTTACTAAATTTAACTAACTACTTATTTTCCGAAGATTCTACTTCTTCTACTTCTTCGGCGACTTCAGATGATTGAGCAACCTCATCTTCTACCTTGTTTTCTGTCTGTGCGTTAACAAAGAAATCTTTGTAGGAATCTAAAGTTGTATTGATCATTGCTTCTACACCTTTGGAGGTAATTGTAGCACCGGAGATTGCTGCCACTTGTTCGTCGGTAGCGTCTCCTTTTACTATCTCTATCATTTTCAATGCTCCTTCGGCTACTACATGCTTGTCAATAAAGCGATGTTGGAATTCCTTAGTAGTTATCTCACCACCCAAACCTGGTGTTTCAGAAGCGTGATTGAAATAAGTACCGAATATTGTGCTCTTGTCTTCATTTAGGGCTATGTATCCCCAAATTGCGCCCCACAAACCTGCACCATGCATCGGAACAATATATTTTGTAGCACCATCCTTAAGAGTTGCTACATATACTATTTGAGGCACTTCATTGCCGGCTTTGTCGGTAGTGAAACCAAGAGTGTCGATACGTATCATTTGCTCATACATCGCATCTACATTTTGTCCTTTAAGGTCAAGATTGAGCGACGACAAGATCTGTTTACGTGTGTCTAATTGAATGTTGGCTTGTTGTTTGGGCTTCAATGCCGATGATACAACAGCCAAAAGCAAAGCCACTATTACCACGATAACTGTAGCATAGATTATCGTATATACATTACTATTTGTATCAAATTTTGCCATAATCTGAATTATTTAACAGTTATTCGTTTTAAGCGACGTTTGATGTTGGCTTGCACTACGCACCAGTCGATCAATGGTGCAAAGGCGTTCATAAGCAGAATAGCAAGCATCATGCCTTCAGGAAAACCCGGATTGAGTACCCTTATTGTAATAGCCATCACACCAATAAGAAAACCGTATATCCATTTACCTGTCTCTGTACGAGCTGAAGTAACAGGGTCGGTAGCCATAAATACAGCACCAAAAGCAAAACCGCCAAGTACAAGATGCATGTACCAAGGTGTGTTGGCTGCCGCATTGTCGATACCACTCACATTGAATATCAATGCCATTAGACCGCCACCTACAAAAATCGAAAACATGGTCTTCCAACTTGCTACACCGGTAAACAGTAGTAAGCTGGCGCCAAGCAGTATAGCCCATACGCATGTCTCGCCTACTGATCCCGGATACAAACCATTCATTGCATCCATAAATGATAAGGCTTGACCGGAAGCATTTGTCAGTTGAACTGTTGATTCTGAGGCTGTTGCCATCTGTCCTAATGGCGTGGCACCGGTAAACGCGTCGGCTATTGCTTGACCATTATCCCAGCCCCATGTGCCGTCAGTGCGAACAAACATCTTGTCACCCGACATCTTGGTCGGGTAGGCAAAAAACAAAAATGCACGTGTGATAAGGGCTACATTGAAAATATTATAGCCTGTTCCGCCAAATATCTCTTTGGCAAAGATCACTGCAAAAGCCGTTGCAATGGCTACCATCCATAGCGGAGTATTGATAGGCACAATCAGAGGAATCAGAAAACCGGTTACAAGAAAGCCTTCGGCTATCTCCTCATGTTTCCACTGTGCAACTGTAAACTCTATACCTAAACCTACTATGTATGATACTAAATAATAGGGTAGTACAGCCAAAAGACCAAATGCAAATGTTGCCCAAAAACCTGCCTCTTGACCTGTGGCAAGAAAATGTTGGTAACCAACATTATACATTCCAAAAAGCATAGCGGGTACTAACGCTATGACTACCATAATCATCGTGCGTTTCGAGTCTGTTGCATCATGAATCTGAACCCCATTACGTTTGGCTGTCGTATTAGGAGTAAAAAGAAATGTATCAAATCCATCGAACAGAGAGTGGAACGCATGCAATTTACCTCCTTCTGAAAAGGTAGGACGCAGTTTTTCAACTACTTTGTATAACTTGTCAAACATTATTCGAGTTCCTTTCTCATATTATCCAATGCTTGGCGTACTATTGCCTGCACCGGCAGTTTACTTGTACATACATATTCGCATAATGCCATATCTTCAGGTGCTATCTCGTATGCTCCTAATTGTTCCATACGGTCAAGATTGCCCGCAATCATGGCTTTAAGCAGATATTCAGGATAGATATCCATCGGCAATACTTTGTCATATTCGCCACTTACTATGATGGCACGACGACCACCAAGCATACGAGCATCAAAATCAAAATCTTTCTTGCCGCACAAAAAGGCTGAACCTACTGTGCGATTGGTGCTGAATATATTAAAGCGTGGCATTATCCAACCCATAAACTCATGAGTGTCCGAACCTTCGGCTATAACGCTTATCTGGTTGGCTGTCGGCTCCAATATCTCGTCCATTTCTACTTGATGACCGCTCAATACATTGCCTGATACTATACGCAATGGCACTTCGTTATGTACCGTGCCTTTGACTACATAACTTACCGGTACACCATAGCGTACTCTGTAATAGCGAGGCTCAATAACCATTGGACCAACTAAGGCAACAAGTTTGACTAAATCAACCTTTCCTGACAATAAAAAATGTCCGATGATTGCCAAGTCTTGAACATTGATTGTCCATACTGTCTCACCTTTGTTGACAGGATCAACATGATTGATTTGTACACCAACATTTCCTGCAGGGTGCGGTCCGTCAAATTCGGCAAACTCTACATTTTTCAGTCCGCTTAATTCCACATTATGCTGTTTGGCGTTCAGACCGATATGAACCTTGGCAATCTTACTCAAGGCGTCAACGGCTGCTTGCAACGCACTTGTCTGACCTTTCAAAACATAAGTGTAGTCTGGAGCAAGTGGAGCAGTGTCAAAACCTGAAATAAAAATGCTCTTTGGCTGCTTATCAGGGTTGGCAATCACGTCGTATGGGCGTTGTTTGATAAACATCCATAGACCTGATTTCAATAATGCTTGCTTAACCTGCTTGCCGTCAGTCAAATTCGACAAGTCGAACTGCTCATATTCGTCTTGCAAGTCGGCTTTTATAGTGATGCTCATCACTTTACGACGATCACCACGATTGATTGCCAGCACTTCGCCGCTCACAGGACTGACAAAATTCATCTGCTCGTGAGTCTTGTCGTGAAAGAGCGGAGTACCCGCTTTTACACGGTCTCCCTCATGAACTGACAGTCGCGGAGTGATACCGGCAAAATGGTCAGGAACAACTGCAAAAACCTCCGGACGCGAGATACCCATCGTATCTGCGGCTGCACATCCTTGCAATGGTATGTCCAAACCTTTCTTTAATTTGAATGTAATCATACTTTGATATTTTATGTTAATAATTTTTCTTAAATTAGTGGTATATAAATAATCTAATCAAGATTCAACAATGGAGCAATATATTGTTGATATTCAGGTATCTTATTTTCTGGTATAGGATCGGCTGGTGGAGACTCAAGTTTCAGTGGGTCAACGGGTGTACCATTTTTCCATACCCTGAAATCCAAGTGAGGTCCCGTACTATTACCCGTACTGCCAACATAACCAATAACCTCGCCTTGTCGTACATGCTGTCCTATTTTTATCTTACCATATTTTGAGAGATGCAAATAAGCAGTTGTGTATGTACTATTATGCTTGATTTTCACGGTGTTACCACCTCCACCTTTATATCCTTTCTCAATCACCACGCCATCTCCTATCGTAACCACCGGAGTGCCTAATGGAGCAGCATAGTCAACTCCTGTGTGCGCACGCACGGTCTTGAATATAGGGTGCATACGCCGATAACTGAAGTGTGATGATATGCGCTTGTAATTTAGTGGTGCTTTTAGAAATGCCTTACGCAGATTTTCGCCCTTTTCATTGTAGTAGCCTTTCACATCATCGTATTCATAATAATAGGCTTGCAAAGTATCGTTGCGATGAATAAATTTTGCTGCATGTATTTTGCCTGAACCTATTAAGGTTGTGTCAATATACAATTTGTCGTACATGAAAATAACTTTATCGCCTTTTTGTACATCAAAAAAATCTATTGTCCATGCGTAGATATCTGATAGTTTAATGGCTAAATTGTAATCCAATCCTTTATCAACTAATGCGTTCCACAATGAGGAGGTAATGGTTATAGCCTCTGTTGCACTTTTTGCTGTAATTTCTTTTTCTTGCTTTTCAACATGAATACTATCATCTAAATGCATTACTATGCTCTCTGTAACCGATGGTAGATAGATGAAGTACGTCAGCGTAGAATCGGCATCATATAGTGCTAAGTATTGTTTGTCGGCACGTATCATGCGAGTGTCGAATACCGTACGATCAATATCGTTTAACTCGCTGATTTGCTGTTGAGTAGCACCAAGTTTTTGAAACAATTTGCCAAGTGTCTCGCCCTGCTGTATCGTACCTTCAATAACGATAAAAGAGTCGATAGGTATGCCGTATTCATATCTAACCTCTTGTATGGCAATCTCGACATCTTCTGTCTCAATTTCAGTCGAGGAATCGTTATTATTCCGACACCCTACCATTACCATACATAAAACAATCAATATGTAGTATAACCTCTTCATCTAATATCTTACGACTAATATCTTACGACTAACTTCTAACGTCTAACAGCGTAGCGGTCTAATGTCTAACAGCGCAGCGTTCTAACATCTAACTTCTCTTCGGATACTTACGCGTCCAACTACTTATTTTTAAGCGTATTACACCTAACAATGCTTCCGAGAATATGCCACCGCTCATTTTAGATGTACCTAATTCTCGATTGACGAATACAATAGGTACTTCCTTAATCTTAAAGCCGCATTTATATGACGTGAATTTCATCTCTATCTGGAAAGCATAACCCTTGAACCGAATTTTATCTAATTCGATAGTTTCAAGAACTTCGCGTCGATAGCATACAAAACCAGCCGTTGTATCTCTAATGCTTATACCCAATACCGTGCGTACATACATACTTGCATAGTATGACATCAATACGCGACCCATAGGCCAATTGACCACGTTCACGCCTGTAATATATCTCGAACCAATGGCCACATCTGCACCTTCATTAGCGCAAGCATCATATAGTTTCAGCAAGTCGTTTGGATTATGCGAAAA